>RCNC010000039.1_pt1 | contig 60885 bp, 43 predicted proteins | sample 2041301 | NCBI WGS metagenome assembly RCNC01 (sample SAMN09708231, study PRJNA481090) | Marine sediment metagenome, whole genome shotgun sequencing project. | biome: marine sediment; feature: ocean; material: sediment; isolation source: Sewage treatment plant 13A marine sediment (STP13A) ...
CACGCGTCTCAACGTTCAACCTCACCACCGGCTCCGTATTCGACATTCGAATATTGAAACGCCATTCGGCGAACTCGAAGCTGTAGCCATCCAGATTATCAACGTCTAAAGCACTCTCTGCGTAGGTGTCGTGCAACCTCTGCAGCGTCGCTGCGGCATCATCTACCTTGCGATTGATCTCGCCACTCGCCGGATACATGGCCATTCGCTCACCCACCAGTTCGGATAGCAACTTGCCGGAAACAGACATCAACTCGGCAACCAACAGCCAGGGAATCATGCCGCTGTCGGCGTAGGAAAAGTCTCGGAAATAGCAGAAGCCCGTTCTCCGGCACCGTAAACCAATGTGCGGTGCCGAAAGATGTTTTCATCGACTCGGCAGATAAAAATGAAGCGCACAATCAGCAGAAATACCAGAGCAATCAACACGGCCATCGCTGCAATCCGCGGTTCGAGCGTGACTGACGGCAATACGTAGTAGATCGCGGCAAGGACTGCCGACCCGACCGCGATCCCGACAATTATGCGGACTATGATTTCGAAAAAATAGGCGCGTTGATGGAACTGGTAGAGGCCCGTCGCAATCAGCGACATTAATATGATGAACGACAAGACGCCCGCTCTCGGCGCAATCATGCCTAAAGCGTCGTAGCCTGACTGGACGTTGCCGAATGCCACCACGCACGCGAAATAAACTGAGCAGGCTGGTAGACACAGAATACGCGGGGTGCAACCGTAGGAGCGCGTCTCACGCGCGGACCTACCTGGGCCGGAGACAAACCGCGATCAAACGCGCTCTGAAACAGTGTCACATTGTGCTAAACCTGTGTCGCCATTCGCCTACAGCAGGAATGACTTTCTTTATCCTGCGCTTAGCTCAATTACATAATCCATTTTCGGCGTTATTGTCGTGCTATGGCGACCGAACACGGGTCAGAACATGACACGAGTCGGAGCTAGTCGTCGTAAGCCTCTGTAAAACACTAACAATCATTTCTTGGCATGCGCTTTGCAAAGTATTTGGCTGTGTTCGTGCAAATAAGACGGCATTTTCCGAAAGTACTAAGCCGCTCAATCAGTTGCCAAAATCACTTCGGGATTCTTACCCAAACTTCGGTTCACCATAATTCTGGTGATCCTGAGAGCGGGTCGCTTTGTTGTGACGAACACACTCGCTTTAGTACTGGTAATCAGTTATTCATAGGCCTGTACTGAAAAAGGCAAACCTGTCGAAAGGCAGGGACGCAAAGCGACCGGTCTACGGGTTTTACCTAAGACAGCGGAGCCACCAGATGCAAATGATGGTCAATCGACACATCATCTCATTTCTTGGCCGGACATTTCGTCCCTCCGAATCGGTCCCAGCACGTCTTTTTCGCGTAGTGAATTTGAACTTAAGAAGTCTTGGCTATGCGCCAGATTCGCGGATTTGAGGGAAAAGAATGCGAAACATGTTCTTGGCGATAATCGCCGGACCGATACTATTTGGATGCTTGAGTGCGGAAGATCCGATTGCATCGGTTGACGATGCCATCGCCGCATTGGAAAACAGCGCTCCGGCAATTTCTGGCACCCCAGCCTGGGGCACCAAGTACGACGAGATGTATGAGTTTGTGCCCAACGCCAGTGACGCCGACGGCGATCTTCTTACCTTTAGTGTGCAAAACAAACCCGATTGGGCAAGCTTCGATTCGTCGACGGGCAAGCTCTACGGCGAACCTGCGATGACTGACCTCGGCGACTACAATGGGATCGTGGTGAGTGTGTCCGATGGAACTGACGGCGCATCTTTGCCATCATTTTCCGTCACTGTCAGCCAGACGGCGACGGGCGTTATCACTCTGAACTGGGTCGCACCCAGCCAAAATACTGACGGGTCGCCGTTGATGGATTTGTCCGGATACAATATCTACTATCGAAAGAACTCTGGATCCTACGTTCAGGAAATACAGATCGACAATCCGAGTGTCACAACTTTCGTCGTCGAACAATTGAGTCCTGCCACCTACCATTTCGCAGCTACTGCATTCAACTCGTCGGGCGTAGAGAGTTCATTTTCACGCGAAATTGCGATAACTATTCAGTAAGGTCGAGGCCGGAAGCCACGACTCCGTTCGAAAGTGCGAACGAGTCGCTTTCAAGCAACTCGCTACACGCTTACGTACTACTCCGAATTGTATGCTTCGGTCATGCACCGAATAATGAAGATATGGATCGACGAGCACACTCGGTTTCACTCATTCTGTTAATGGTGGCGCCGGTGACGTACGCACAGTCGGACTGCCCCGGTGGCGAGCTGTGGGAGCCATACACTCAAGTCTGTGCCGAAGTGCGTGATCTTCGTAGCGCCTTTCCGCTCAGTAAAGTAACCGTTGCTGGCAAACCCGACACGGATCTGCCTGTACCGGGTTCGATGGCGGTCGGTACGGCATACAGTCCCAACCAGCTTGTCGCCCTCGAAAGCGGCCGCCTGCACACTAAGATGTTCGTCTATCCAAACGGTGTTAGTCCTAATGGTCCATTGCCAATCTTCTATACGACAGCAACATCGCGCGTAAATAGAGGCTTGGAACTGCTCGTGGCCTACTCGGACGCGCGCCCGGATATCAGTCGCCTCAATCTGTATGCCTGGACCTGCCTGCCAGACTATCCGTGCCCGGATGGCGAGACAGACCCAGGCTGGCAATGGGCCAGGAACCTGACAGAGCTGACCTGCAACATCACACAGGTCGTGGACCAGGGCGGGCATGCACACAAGCAGCTCTATTACGCCAATCACACAGACAAACTCGATACCGGTTCACCCCCGCAGTGGAAGAGCGCCATATACCTTTGGAATTATTGCGATTCGGCTTGGGATCTTGCATGGCAACACACCTACCGACAGGACAAAGTCGATTGCTCGATACCGGGCGCCGGCTGTGCTTGGTGGGGACCAAGCATCGAAATCTTCGGCAACGAACCGTATCCGCAGATTGCGGAACTGGGCTACGAGGAATCATTGCTCTATCACGATGGCGTATGGAGCCAGTTGCGGCCCAATGAGGCGGGGTTCCGTGATCCGGCGCGGTGGGCTACGACGACCCCGTGGCAGCTTTTTCATCTGGATCCGAACCGAAGCTACGGCGTGGGCAACTTCCTCAATGAAAATGACGCACCGGTCATCGAGGGGCAAATGGTGCTCGAGACCCAGGAGGACGAGCCGTTGGACATCGAAACCGACAGCCTCGTAATCAGTGACCCAGACATCAATCCCGCGTATCACGTCGCCTTCGAATTGGCGTTGTATGCGGGCAACGACTATACGATCACAAACCGAACTCTGACACCGGCTGCCGATTTCGCAGGAACCCTAACAGTGCCGGTTACTGTCAACGACGGCAGAGCAAACAGTGAGGTTTTCAACCTAAGGATTGAAATCACTCCGGTCAATGACGCACCCGTCATTGTTGGCCAGAATCCAGTCGAAGTGACGGAACGAACGCCGCTCGAAATCGTTTTGGCGGATCTAATTGTCGAGGACATCGACTCGGATGTCGGAGTACTGTCGATCGCCGTTCAGAACGGCGACGGTTATGAAATATCGGGCAACACGGTCACGCCGGAATTAGGTGTCATTGGCGATATTATGGTCGGTGTTACGGCAAGCGACTACGAACTGGAAAGTGCCCCCTTCGCTTTGCTCGTTACCGTAACGCCTGACGTTATAGCGCCCGTACTGACACTGCAAGGTAGCGAAACTGTGACAGTGGGGTTTGGAAGCGACTACCTGGACGCCGGGGCAACTGCGGTGGACAACGTGGATGGCAACATTTCAGACCGAATCGTTGTCGACTCCCCAGTCGATACTAGCCGCGCCGGATCTTACGCGGTCTCTTACACGGTCGCCGATCTCGCCGGGAACAGCGCTTCGATTACTCGCACAGTTGTCGTCAAAGCTGCGGTTATTGTGCCTCGAAGTAATGGTGGCGGCAGCATGTCGCTCCTGTTTGTGTTTGGGTTACTACTGTTCGGACGCCGTATTCGACGGAGAGGAACTGGAAATCGCGCCAACTAGTCCACCTTAACCGGTACTGGGGTTAAGGTGGCGACACCGATCCTCATGATTGTGGCTAAATTACTGGACATCGATTTAACAAAATCTCGCGATCGGAAATCATCCGTTGCTCCGGGCCCTTTCATGGCCAATACTCTCAGCAGCAACACCGCACGACAATAAGAACAGCTTCCGGACAATAGCCCAAGAAGCAACGAGGCCTTCCTGAATACCGGCAATATGACCTTCGATATCCACGCAGGCGCCGACCTGAGCACGGCGGTTGCGTCACAAGGTCAGGCAGGCGCGTTTGGGGCTATTACGAGGGTCTATCCTGCCGGGCAGATCGGCGGTGCGCTTGTCGGTATGCGCGAGTCCAGGAGCAGTTACGGCTATCTTGCACAAGATGATCCGATGCTGCATTTCGGACTAGGATCAAACGAGTCGGTGGACGTTGTCGTGGACTTTGTTGACGGGTCACAGGTCACGTTAGAAGGAGTGACCGCAAACCAGATAATACTGATTGCACCGTGATCGCCTGTCTGGTGCGGATACCAAAACGCACCACAAAATCAGCGGTCAATGCTTAGAAGATACTTCGCCTAACCTGCCGGTGAGCAACAACTCAAGAGTTAGAGCACGGCTTAACAAGTCGGGACGCCTAATTCTATCCAGATGAATATATTCTGTGATTTCAGATACACCGTCAGGGAATACCCTGCCCACGAACTCATCATTTAGATAAAACGGAAACTCGGGCTGTCGCGCCATACGCTTCTTGATGCGATGAGCCAGCGGGCGGACTCGCGTTGGTAATGCCCTGACAATACGTTGCCGCACCCGCTTTTTCAGGCTTGGACCGTCGCTAAACGTGAAACCGTAGGCTGATGGCGCCGCAGCAAGCTTTTTATCCGCGCGCTCGATTAACATTGCGTTTAGACGACCCACGTCTCGATATCGCATCGGCACAAGATAACTCGCTTCAACGAGTAATGGCTCTGCATACGGTACCAGCGCGTGCGCGCGCTCATTCTCATTCGTCAACTGCATGCCGGTAATACAGGGGAGACGAAACACCGGATACGCACTCTCCGCTTGCACCGCTGTGATAACGCCATCGTCCAGTTGCAACTCGTCAGTCATCTTGCGACCAACGGCCCTAAACAACGCCTTCTTCGAGAACTTCCCGGTATAGGCAGATGTATCGAACTTATCGGCCTGTATACGAAAGAACACGGGTAGCGGAACGCTTTGACTTGGCAATTCAAGGAGCTTTCGGAATATTTCACCGGCCATTCCGTACAGTCGGAGCCTCTCTGGCCTTTCCACCTGGCCGCGTTGCGCTGCAATCAGCGGCCACTTGTCAAAAAGCCCCCTATGTGAGAAACCATCAATGTACCGACTTGCCCCGGTTAAGCGTTGTTCGAAGTCATCGATGTCGAAGTCGAGAGCCGCCTCGTCCGGATCATGCTCAATATCAAATCCCACGAAATCAGCAATTTGCTTTGCGATTTTGACGTCTTCCAGGTCGTCGGCACCCTGCACGTAGACGCGAGGATTGCACCCACAATTTCGAAGGTGGGCCAAGATCAGGCGACTGTCGTAGCCTCCCGTGAGGCCGATCGAGATGTCGTCCCCAAATGCTGTAGTAATTTTGGCGAAATAGTCTGATAACAAACCATGAATTTGATCCACGTGCCGTTCTAAATCATCCCCGTCATAAAAATCCGGCAGCTGAAAGGGTTTCGATCGCGTATCGCCTCCCGGCAAGACCTCGTGTATATATCTCTTGTCCAGCCTTTCGATCTCCGCGATAGGCGTTCTATTTCCGAAAAACATCAGGAAGTGCAGGTATTCGTAGATTTCCTGATCGTTGGCAGTATACGAATCGAGAGTCTCATAAACCGCCAGGAAGGATGTCGACAGGATGCTTTGATCTGAATTCGTGTAGATTTGGCACATGCCGCGATAGTCGTTAAACACGACCAGTTTGTTATCGCAAAAAACGACAACCCCGAAATGCCCTAGCGCATGTTCAAATGAAAAACCATTGGTCGCAAAATCTCTATAGAGCGCTTCCAAAGCAGCCGACCCTTGTTCATCTTTATAAAGCATTGTGCCGACCGCAATAATGAAGTCTCCGTTTTCAAACTCCAGGTAATTGCTCGTCTCGAACCGACGCTTGCGGTAGAGAAACAACTCGAAACCCGGTCTCTCAAACGTTTTTACTTGCCGAAGGCCTCGAGCTTGCATCGCTGCAATCGCACGCGCTGCCGCTACGCCTCTTTGGCCGTTTTGCGGCGTGTCGTCGCGTTTGGTTATTAAGAATGAAGCCATTTATGCGACCGCCCGGTTTCGCTGGGAGTCCTGTAATGATTTGTCATAGACCTCGCGTGTCCGTCGAGCAATGTACGAGGCGCGCAATCGTTCTTCCGCGATCTCGCGCGAACGGGCCTCCATTACCTGGCGTAACTCACTGCTACCCAAAATCCGGGACATTCTCTCCCCCAAAGCGACTGCATCCTTTGCGGGCACGATAAAACCCGATGAACCATCTTCGACCAGATAGCGGATACCGCCGACGTCAGTACTAACCACCGGGACACCCGCCGCCATCGCTTGCAGAATTACCATGGGAGCAGTTTCGAGAATTGACGAGACTGCCATGAATTCACACTGGGCATATTCGTCGATCAATGAGGCGTCGTCGAGCTGCCCAAGGAACTTGACTGAATCGGTCATACCACTAGCTTCAATAAATCGGACGAGCTGCCCGGAGTAACCTTCTGGCTCGAGACCAGAAATGCCCTCGCCCGCCAGTCGCAACTGACAACCAGGGACGGTCTGTCGAGCTCGATCGAAGGCACGAAGCAACGTAATGATATCCTTTCGCGGGATCAGCCGACCAACATACAGTATGCGGCCAGGCGAAGGCTCGCGCTTCGCCGCGAAAAACGCGTCATTCACCGGGTTGTCCAGCTCAGTGGTGTCGCCTCGAATACTGCCTGTAAAAGTCTCAGTTACGAACGGGCTTATCGAAATCAAGTGCGTTGCGGCGGCCATCAGTCCGAATTCCTCTTGCCGCACCGTCCACTCCCTATACCTATTAAGTAGTCCCGGGCGTAAGGCCATCTCGAAGTGACGAATGCCGTGCGCAGTCAATACCCAGGGCCGACCGGTCGCCCTTGCGGCGGCGGCGTATTGGTTTGCGATGTGGGCATGAACGAGGTCGGGATTGAGCGAAGAAATAACCTCGCTCATTCGCTTGATATTTTGCCAATTTGAAAGACGGCTGGGTCGGGTACTTAGAGGAACGAAATGCACCGGCACGCCCGATTGCACTTCAACTCGCGCCGCGCCACCCCATCGGTCAAGAGTTACACCATGAATCTCGGTGTTGGGCATATTTTGCAAAGCAGATGCGAGATAGCTTGTCACCGCCTCTACCCCACCGCCAATTTCCTTGGCCTCGCGCGGGAAGTCTCCCACCATCACAATACGCATTAATCCACCTTCAACGACTGTCAGCGCAAACGAGAAACTTGCGTCTGTCTGGCGAAACAGTAGCATACAACTCGATTGAAACCGATGGGTGCGCCCGACACTGATTGACATCCGATGAATCGAATATTACATATTACATGCGACTTTCGTGACGCGATTCGTCAAGACAAAACTGCCGCCGTTTCTCGGCTCATTAACGAGACATCACAGTTTTCTCATACCGTACTGTCGCTAAATCGAACGATGAATCCTTTTAAGCACCAATCACGCCATTCAAGCAACGGCGTTCACTCACTCTATTATTTCGGACTGCCCTTCGGCATATGTCTTCGGGCGTCATTGCAACTGGCCGCCCGTCGAATATTACGATACATAGAACAAAACGATCTTGGCGCCGATGTTATTCACTGTCACAAACTGACCTTTGAAGGCGTCATTGGGCGAGCTCTTTCACAGAAATTGCGAGTACCCTACGTACTGAGTTTTCGAGGCGATACCGATTTCAAGTTACTGCGATTCAAGCCGACGTATGCCGGCCTGTATCGCGTCGTTCTTCGGGAATCGATGGCCGTTTTCTTTATTGCGCCGTGGTCAATGCGAAAGTTAACTAAAATGTGGCCCGACGTTCTGCCCGAACGGAAAGTCCTCTTGCCCAATATTGTCGATCACGCAAAACCGGAAAATTCTGACCAACTTGTCACGCCAAACCACCTCGTTACTGTATTTCATCTCAAGGATTACCGAAGAAAGAATCTTAAACGGCTCTTTCTAGCCGTTGATCTACTCAACACGGAGGGAACAGGCGTTACGCTGGACGTCATCGGTGGTGGATCAACATCGACTATCTCCACAATCGAAAAGATGATAGCTGCATTGCAGTTTTCACAGAACATTCGATTGCTTGGACACTTATCGAACCGAGAAGTCTCAGCGCGACTACCCAGTTATGCTGGTCTGGTACTGCCAAGTTCTCGCGAGACGTTCGGAATGGTCTATCTTGAGGCACTTCAAGCCGGTATCCCATTCCTCCACAGTGAAAATGCGGGTGTCGATGGTTATTTCGACGATTTGGGCGTGTCTGTTTCCGTCGATCCGAAGTCGGCGCAGTCGATCGCAAATGGCATCCTTCAACTACTCAATGATCAATCTCAAATGCGATATAGCATAAAACAGCTTCACGAATCGGGTGGTTTTGATCAGTTTAACACTGAGAATATTGTGCGAACCTATTCCGAAACGCTCGCGTCAGTACTGTCGGGCAGATGACACTGTGTTAAGCAGAATCAGACATAGATTACGGGTACTTCGATATTTCCTGTCGCGGGGCAGCGATTACCACATTCGTTTCGTGCGGTATCGCTTCGCCAATTTATTGCAAAAATTCATTCGACGCGACTACTCAGTAGACGTTTTGCCGAACGGCAGCTTTACTCCATCAACATTCTTTTTTGACCCCGACGATTTGAGCATGATCACTCGTCGGGCGACGCACGACACCAAACGAACGACGATTACTGCTGCCAATCAATTATGCGAATTGCGCTTCACCTTTCGCGGCTCTGCGACTGTGCAATTCGAGGACTGTATCGACTGGGGGCTGGAGCCGGATGGCGTTACTGATTGGCGCTGGGATCTAAACAGACATGCGTGGTTCGAGACGCTAGGCTATGCGTGGCACTATAGCCACGAGGCCAAGTATGCAAAGGCCTTCGAATCCTCGCTATTGCATTGGCTACAAAACAATCCTGTCAGTCCGGAAATGCCGAACTGGTCGGCGCCATTCGAGGTCGCGTATCGAGTTAACAGCTGGACCTGGGCTTGGTTTCTGTTTCATGATTGCGAAGAAATCGCTGCTGAAACTTCCGATGTCCTACTGCGCGCGATAGGCGAGCACTGTAGTTACCTCGATGCCAATCTCGAAGTGCATGCTCGAAACAATCACCTTCTTTTGGAAGCCAAGGCCTTGCTCTTCGCAGCGATCGCGTTTCCGCAGTTTTCGGACGCGAAGCTTTGGCAACAACGGGCCGAACGCCTCCTTTTCGACGAAGTTCGGCAGCAGGTTTTAGAGGACGGCGTCCATGCTGAAATGTCCACACATTATCACCGTGTTATTGCGGGGGAGCTTCTCGAGCTTTTCATATTGTTACAAAGGAACGGAATAGCCATACCGACGGATGTCGAGCAGCGAATTCGTCTGATGGCTGAATTTGAACAGAACATTGTGCGTCCGGACGGACACCTTCCATTGTTTGGCGATTCGTCGCAGAACGACACCTACGCACGATTTCCTGCTGCCGCCGCAGCTCCTTATTGTTTTGCATCGGCTGACAATAATGCATCGGGCACGGTGCCCGAACTCGAGGAAGCCATCTTATGGCGCTTGCCACATGCAAAGCGCAGTGACTGCATTGTCCGTCCTGCTCAAAGTAAAGCTTTTCCTCTCGGCGGGTACTACATCATGCGAAATCAGGAGTCGGGTGAGCAAGCCAAGTACATGGCGATCGATTGTGGCCCGTTTGGATTGCCTATCGATCCACACCACGGTCACGCAGACGCATTGTCTTTCGAATTGTACGCACTCGGCCGACCATGGCTTGTCGACTGCGGAGTATATTCCACGCACACGGACTGGGAGTGGCGCCAATATTTCCGTGGCACACGATCGCACAATACTGTGATGGTAGATGGCTTGGATCAGAGTCACCTCATTGATAGTCGACGAGCAGATTCTCTCGCCAAAGCGCGTTGCATTGAATGGAGCGCTACGCCTGATTCCGATGTGCAGCGATTCTCGGGCCGTCATGACGGCTACGCGCGACTTCCGAATTCAGTCATACATCGCCGCATGATTTGGTTCGTTCGAGACAGCTTCTGGGTGATCACAGATGTATTGGAGGGTACTGGCACGCATTCATTAGAACTGAATCTTCACAGCTTGCCGGACGTCGAAATAAAGGTAGTCGGTGACGGTGCCGCTATTCTCTCAGATGACACCCGTCGCCTGGTCATTGCCTTCGCCTCCAACACGGACTTGCAAGCAACAGTATTAAGTGGCGCGCTGGATCCTGTTCAGGGTTGGTATTCCGGCAATTCCGGCTCAAAGACCGCCGCACCAGCACTATGCCTCGCGGCTAATTCCTCCATGCCGGCAATCCTCTGCACGGTTATTGTCCCTGACGCAAACGGCACCCTTCGACCGGCCGACATTCAAATAGAAATATCCGAAGAACAAAATGATACCGGCAGTGAAATTGCAGTTCGGGTCGGATCGCATCAAATCATGATGTCATTATAGATTGGATTCATGACTCGAAAAAAGTTGCTCGTATGCGCCAATGAGTTTCGGTTCTTCATATTCCCAGGACAATTCGTCCACGACCCGACGATATCCGCACTCGCCCATTTGCGCACGTTTGTCTGGGTCGTCAATTAACTCAATGATTTTTCGGGCCATGTCTTCAAAATTATTTTCCTCTGCATAAAGTGACGCATCCTGTGCGGAAAAACGCCCCTCTGTCAGATTGAATTGCACGATCGGCTTTTTCAGCGCCATATACTCCATGATCTTGTTCATTGTCGACTTGTCGTTCATCTCGTTCGCTATATCCGGATTGACACAGACATCGGCCGTGTTCAGCATTTCAAGGAGTTCCTCATCTGGCACCCGACCGGTAAACGTCACGAAATCGTCAATCTCCAGTTCGACGGCCAACGCCTTGAGGCTTTTGAGCGAAGTTCCACCGCCAACCAATCCAAGATGTATGTCTCTCCGACCGAGGTCATGGATAATGAATCGAGCCGCACGCAGAAGATAGTCGATTCCTTCCTGGTCGCCCATTACTCCTACATAGCCGATCAGGAACTCACGTCCGTTTCGAAGCCGCGGATTCGCCGGTAGAATCCTTAGTCGGTCCAGCTTCGGCCCACTTCGCACAACATGTACTCTGCTTTCGGGCATACCGCCTCGTTCGATTGCGATCTTTTTGTAGGACTCATTCGTTGCGATGGAAATATCGGCCATACGAAACGTCAGCCGCTCCAGAACCAGCATTAGCTTGTAATAAATATCGCGTCGCCCGAATTTAGCTTCGTATAATTCCGGGTTGATGTCGTGGTGATCAAAAACGAATTTCTTGCGAAAAATCTTGAAAAATCCGCCCACAATGAAAATCAAATCAGGCGGATTACAGGCGTGGATAACATCGAATCCTCGAGTAAAGGCAACGCGTGTAGCCAACACGAACTGCCAGAACAAAGCCGCCGAGTATTCGACCAGATAACCTGCGGGACTCGACGCCTCGACTGGGAGCGGATGACGATAAATGTGCACGTCTTCAAGCACTTCGAATCGCTTTTCATATCCCTTGCCTGTAGGGCAAATGATCGTCACGTCATAACCCGATTTCTGCAGCGTCGTCGCCTCTTGCCAGACGCGCCTGTCGAATGGAGACGGCAGGTTTTCAACAATAATCAAAATGCGCCTGCGAGTATTCGACTTTTTGGCCACGCTGCTCCCGGAGAATTATGTTGCCGAAAAATTGACAGGCGAGTATAGCAGCCCACCAACTCTCAACAAGACTCGTTTTTAGTGACTATCGCCAGGCACAATCGTCGACCTCGATCGGAAACATCCTGTCGCTATTTCGATCGATACCGCTTTGGAAAATTACGCGTCTTATAATCTCTATTGCATACCTGGTCGATCTGCTTAACCGGACGATCGCCAGCGTAACTGGATTATGGTGTCTGCAATTCCAACTTACGCTTTCCCAAAATTCGCAATAAGGTATTTCTTCCGAAGCGGAGAATTGGATACATGAACCGAGCGACGCCCGGCGATCGAAACATCAATGCGTTTAGACGGTTGAAGGCGCCTGATGGCGAACTCAGCAACGCCAACATATGCAGGCAATCGGCGCCGTGATAGAAGCGACCACCATAGATGAGCACCATACCTTCGTCTAAATCCAGGGTTTCAGAGACGACCCGATCAACGATGGCGCCGCCATCGCGAGCGTCGACCAACTCTATGTGGCCAATTGACTCCTGAAGTCGAACAAAACGGACATAGGCATTACAGACCGGGCACTCACCATCGTATATCAGATAGTTTTCCCCGTTTCCTTCAATAGGATCTACTTCTTTGTCGTCCGTAAAATGATCACTCAAGCTGAGCTACTCGTTTTTTGCGATAAATCCGGGACTCTGTGGTTTGCGAGCCAGGCGAAGACCGCCGCCCATGGAACGTAAATCATGTACAACACTATCCACTGTGGAAATGGAGCGCGAAGCGTTACATAGATGATGATGTGAAATGACAGGCCAAGCGGCAAATAGATCCACTTCAGTCTAGGGAAAAACAGTATCAGGAAAAACGTAGCCTGAAAAATCAACACAATGACCTCGGAGAATTTCAGAAAATTGTGGAATTGGGAAACGTACAGCGCCAGGTCACTGTCATTTTTATACGCTTCAAGAATCATGTAGTACTGCAGCGAAATCCCGTTCGCCCATTCAAGGCCACCTCGGGTCAACTTTGAGACGACCGCTGACAAATACATCAAGGGGTAGAACAACTGCAGAAACAGAATGGGCCAGCCAGAATATTTATCCTTTACATCCAGCAGAATTTTCGATTCACCTACGGCACCGTTTCGCCGCCTTTTCAACCAGCTGTCCAAGCTCATGACCCGGCCGCTCGGACTTATTGCGAGCGAGATCAATGCCAACATCATGATCGCTTCCGGATGATGAATATCGCCGAACGAATACGTAAACGCCTGAATAACAATATTAAACAGCGCAAACAAAGCCAGACTGACATTGGTAAACAGTCCGACAAGCGATAGCAAGCCAAGCAAAAACGTGATCCAAAACAGACCAATCATAGTTGACGCATCGGGTAGTACTGGCCCTCCGAACGGTAGGGCAAGTATCTTCAAGACTAGCTGGGGCTCGTAGAGATAATCTGGAAGACTCAGCACATAAGTTAGCGCTGGAAAATTGTAGCTAAGCAGCAAATAGCACTGCAAAGCCACCAATACAACACGGAGCAACGCCAGATCAAAACACGCAGCCGGCCTGAACCAAAATTTTGCCCACCCATCGAGGGTTTTCATTTCAGAGAACCTGACTTAGACAGTGGAATTATCGCGAGCACCTGTGACTCCTGTTCTATTGGACCGTCTCGTGTCACTGCAATTGGAAAACTCATGATTCTGATTTCCTGCAGCTTTTGACCCGCTGGTACGAAAGTGGCAACAAATTCGATCGCGTCTCGGTTACCGTTCTCCAGATCACGCCCCAGATCCCGATATTGCCAAAGGTGCATTCCAACAACATCCATACTCAGTTCAACTTTCTCGCCATTCTCCGTAACGCCGTCGAGAATTCGATAAATTTCAACCGTATCGCCATCTTCAAAGGAACGGCTATACATTGCGTAGTTCACGATTGGCCAGAATCGGGTACCGATTTCCAGACCGAATACAGGTCCTAGAGAAACAACCATCTGAAGAATTAATACGAAACCGACGAATATGGAAACCAAAACTCGGTATGCAGCGGCGGCGTCAATCGGCATCACTCGGAGTCACTGGTTGGCGCATTAGCTTCCGACGCTGCAGAAACTATTTCTGCAACGGTATATTCTTTTATGCGACCTGCATGGGTGAATATTATCAACTCACCAATCAGGCCAAGTGCAAATACTTGCACGCCAAGAACCAGTAGCAATGATCCCAGCAAAAGGGCCGGTCGGTCTGCAAGCCCAACATCAAAGAACAGACGTTGCGACACCAGGATAAGCACAACTAAAGCGCCGAGTGCGGACACGACCATACCTACCATGCCAAAGAATCGAAGAGGCTTCTTGGTGAATCGCACAAGGAAAAACACCGTGATGATGTCCAAAACTCGATGAAAGTACTCGCGCAGCCGATACCTGCCAGAGAAATCATCTTTGGGCGACTGTGCGACGTCGACCTCGACAACGTTGAAGCCCTGCCTGCTGGCAAGTACGGGGAAGAATCGGTGCAAGTCGCCATAGAGGTGGATCTCCTCAACGAGACGCCTACTAAATAGCCTCACGCCGCAACCGAGGTCGTTGTACGCTTCGCCGCTAAGGCACTTCAACAAGTAGTGAAAGGTTTTCCGGCGCAAGGACTCAAAAAGACCGCCAGCCCGCGGCCAGCGTCGAGCGATAACAAGATCACAGGTGTCATAAGCTCGAAAAACCTGGCCAATAGATTCCGGTTCAATCTGGTGATACGCGGGAAGCGTCAGGATTGCATCACCCTGCGCCTCGTCGAATCCTGCGGATAGAACCGTAGACTCACCGAAGTACTTGGCTAACTGAATGGTTTTGAAACTTGTATCCCTCGTTCGCAGATCATCCAATTGCTCAACGACTGCATCATTGCCACCGTCCAAGACGAAAATCGTCTCATAGGTTCTGCCGGTTTCGTCGAGCGCAGTTTTGTAACCGCTATAAAGATCTTCCAGATTGTCAACGCGCTGCAGGACTGGTATTACCACCGATATTTGTATCGCGTCACTCATGGATTACTCGTCGTCGAATGTGAAGCAGGAGTTGCCCGCATCGTTAATCTCGCAAGCCGGCCTAAATCGATATCGCCCGTCTTGTAAACCAGTTCGGCTAGCGCTCCATTTAGGAGCAGAAACACGCCGAGGGCGAGAAGCAATATGCCCGTACCAGCAGTTGCAAGCGGCATCTGCGGCTGCGAGAACAAAGCGAACACGCTAATAAAGAGACAGGCCAGACCGGCGGCAATGAATGGCAATGACAAAATAGTGAACCACAACATGGGTCTGCTGGAGAAAGAAACTATCGTTTTAATTGTGAGCAAGTCAACCAGCACCTTATAGATTCTTCCCAGGCCGTACTTCGACTCGCCAAACTGGCGCGCATGGTGGCGGACCTTAACTTCGGCAACGCGGGATCCCGCCAGAGATGCCATAGCCGGAATGAACCTGTGCATGTCTGAGTACAAAGGAATTTCTTTAATTACTCTAGCTCGATAGGCCTTTAGAGAGCAGCCGTTGTCCTTGATGGGGACACCAGTAATTTTTCCAATCATCCAATTTGCGATGCGCGACGGGATTTTTCTCGTAATCAGTTTATCTTGCCGATTAAAACGCCAGCCTACGGCGATGTCGAAGCCTTCCTCTAGCTTGGACACCAGCATGTCGATATCACGAGGATCATTCTGTAAATCGCCGTCCATTGTCACGATGACCTCGCCGACCGCGCAGTCAATACCCGCTGCCATCGCCGGCGTCTGACCGTAGTTGCGACGAAAACGAACAAGCCTCAGATTTGGATCTTGTAGAGCAATTTCTTTTGCAAGCTCAAATGTCCGATCTTTGCTGCCATCGTCAACAAAAATAATCTCATAGAGGTAATTGACTTCCGACATTGCCGACGCAATGGCAGCGTGCATGGCTTCGACACTTTCTTCTTCATTGAAAAGCGGCACAACAATGGACAAAAACATTCTCTGTCGACCCGTAGACTGACCTTGTAAGCAAAGCATTGTATAGCAGATCGTGAAAGCACCAACGACTGACTTCACAATAACCTGATGGATGGCGGCGAGTGTCGGAGTGTGACCCAGTTCACACTTTTGCAATATCGCATTCATCGGATACGTGGCATAATGCCGAGCGACGCCTCTATAAAAATCAATTACTTAACTGGCGACTTCACGTTATCTTGTGGTATCTCGGCGGGACAAAAATTGGGCAACGACATTACCATCCTGGACGCTCATGTCCACATACACGATTGCTTCCCAATCGTGGATTTTTTGAACAATTCACGGCGCAATTTCTGTCAGGCCGCGTCTCAAGACCACCCGAACTCAAGTTTTACGGCTGTACTAATGTTGACCGAGTCTTACGGTGCTGACTGGTTTTCAACCCTCGCTGAACTGGCCGCCAAGAAGGCCGGCGTCAACGGACAGTGGTCACTGACGGGCACCGCGGAGCCGCAATCAATGATCGCACGAGATTCTGAAGGCGGCGAATTGGTCATCATCGCGGGCCGACAAATTGTCACGGCCGAACGTCTGGAGATTTTGGCGCTGGGAATCACCGATTTACCACCTGACGGCATGCCGATTAGGGATGTCATTCACGACGTGCAAACATACGGTGCGCTCTGTGTACTTCCTTGGGGCTTCGGCAAGTGGACCGGCAAGCGTGGCCAGATTGTTGCCAACATCTTGGCTGAAGACCAGGGAGATAATTTTTTTCTTGGTGACAACGCGGGACGTTTGGGTCTGTGGCCCGATCCACCGGAATTCCGGATTGCACGGGACTCCGGCATACAAATTCTGCCAGGCTCGGACCCTCTTCCCTACACCAGCGGCGCAATGTCACCTGGACGATTCGGCTTCGTACTATCTGAGCCGTTGGATCAGGATCGTCCGTTTTCATCGATTCGGCGATCACTGGTCGACGAGTCGAAACAAGCAAAGCCGTACGGTCGCCTTGAGGGATTAGTGCCGTTCGCGACTAACCAAATTCGTATGCAGCTGAGAAAACTGCAGTGAAGCGTAAAGTACTGGTGTTGGCGCCGCAGCCGTTTTTCAGCCCGCGAGGTACGCCTTTCAGCGTTTACTACCGCACCATGGTGCTTTCGGAACTTGGGTACGAGGCCGATTTGCTGACCTATGGTCAGGGACAGGATGTCGATATTCCCGGTGTCAGAATCATTCGCATACCTGCCTTTTCTTTTCTGGGCAAGGTCAAGACGGGACCGTCCGCACTAAAAGCATTTCTCGACATATTTATGTTCCTCTGGACAGTTGGGCTTTTGCTACGCAGGCGCTATGCATTCGTGCACGCTCACGAAGAGGCCGTCTTTTACTGTCGGTTTTTGAAGCCGATTTTTCGATTCAAGATGATTTACGACATGCACTCCAGCTTGCCGCAGCAGCTGGATAACTTCGAATTTACGAAATCAAGATTGATTAAGAAGATTTTCAAATGGTTGGAAGATTCTTCGCTGCGCGCCGCAGACGCGGTCATAACTATTTGTCCGGACCTTTCCGATTATGTGATCGACCAGATCGGTGATGACCCAAAGCACACATTGATAGAAAATTCGATTTTTGAGCCTGTGCGACTTAAGGATCGTAAGGAAGGCTCAAACGCCAATGTGACTGCGATGCAATTCAGCCCTGACAAACGACTTGTTATTTATGCAGGAACATTCGAAAGATACCAGGGGTTAGACTTGCTTGTGCCCGCCTTTGCTCAGGTGCTGCGCGAAATTCCAGATGCATATCTACTGATGATCGGTGGTGAATCTGAGCAGGTCGATCAGATGCGCCAGTTGGCTCAGGACGGCGACTGCGGTGACAGTATTTTATTTACCGGTCGCGTTCCTCAGTCTTTGGCGACGCATTACAACTCAATCGCGCATGTCCTGACTTCCCCTCGTTCCGCGGGAACGAATACGCCTCTCAAAGTGTACGAACAACTGGCAAGCGGCAAGCCGCTCGTCGCAACACGTATCTATTCACATACCCAGGTTTTGTCGGACGAAAACTCATTTCTCGTGGATCCGACAATTGACGATCTGGCGAGGGGCATCGTATTAGCGCTCTCCGATGAACAACTGGTCGCTGAAAAAGTCGCCGCGGCAAAACGCCTGTATGAAACTGAATACTCCCGATCGGCGTATGTTTCAAAGATGCGGCACCTATTGGATCGTTTGAGCTAATGTGTGGAATCGTTGGTATCGCGTCGTTCCCGGGCGGGAGCGTCCCGAATCAGGAAGAATTATCGCGCATGTGCAGTAGCATCCTGCATCGCGGCCCGGATGAAGACGGCCGTGAAATTATCGGTTCTGTCGCACTGGGTATGCAGCGCCTTGCAATTATCGACCTCGATGGCGGTTCGCAACCAATTCGAAACGAAGACGGTACCGTCCGTGTCGTCTTCAATGGAGAGATCTACAATTTTCAGGAGATTCGTCGCGATCTCGAACACGCCGGGCATGTGTTTCGCACCAACTCCGATACTGAAATTCTCGTTCACGCCTATGAGCAATACGGAGACGACTTTGTCCAGCGCTTGAACGGCATGTTCGCTTTTGCGCTACATGACATGGCCAGGCGACGACTACTGATTTCTCGCGACCACCTCGGCATTAAGCCGCTGTTCTACTACAAATCGGCCAATCACCTCGTTTGGGGATCAGAGATAAAGGCACTGTTGGCCACTCGGCGGGTGCCGCGAGAGATTGACCTCAACGCCGTAGGCGAGTTCTTTGCCTGGGAATACGTGCCCGGTGCCGGAACGCTTTTTAAGGATATTTACAAGCTGGAGCCTGGTCATACTTTGGTGGTTGACCTCGATTCAGGCGATATCACGGACTCGTGTTATTGGGACTTACCGCTTGAACCCGAAGATTCATCGCTAAGTGAGGCTGAATGGATCGAGCGCGTCGACGAGACACTTGTCGAGGCGGTGCGGCGGCAGATGATATCGGACGTTCCACTTGGAGCATTTCTGAGTGGAGGCGTGGATTCGTCACTCGTCGTTGCGGCGATGGGTGATGCGAAGACCTTCAGTATTGGATTTGATGATCCTTCTTATAACGAACTCAAGTACTCGAAGGAGGTCGCCGAACACCTCAACGTCTCTCATACAACCGAGGTTATTCAGCCGCAGGTCGCCGATCTGTTCGAGCACCTTATGAATTTCATGGATGACCCGATCGGGGACTTCTCGATATTTCCGACCTACCTGGTGTCGAAACTTGCGCGCGAACACGTCACGGTCGCCTTGAGTGGCGATGGTGGTGACGAGCTATTTGGCGGATACGAGACCTATCTGGCCAATGACATGGCGAGAACATACGCACGTGTCCCGGCGCCAATTCGGAACCGCATGGTAGAGCCAATCCTGAATCGATTTAGCCCAAGACCGGCGAAGAAGGGGCTTATCAATAAAGCGAAGCGCTTCGTGGAAGGGATGCACGAGCCTGAATCGCTGGGTCATGCACGGTGGCGAATCTTCATGAGCGATGAGCAACGCAAGGGCTTCTTCAGTAATGATGCGTACGACGCTATCGACCGCAGTGCCGGAGCGCACATCCTGGCGCTGTATGAGAAAGCGCGGAATCTCCAGCCGCTGAATCGAAGCCTGTACGTTGATACTCGCAGCTATCTTGTCGACAATTGTCTCGTCAAGACAGACCGCATGTCCATGGCAGTATCGCTTGAAGCGCGGGTGCCTTTTCTGGACGTAAAACTGGCTGAACTCGCCTTCCGCATCCCGGAAAAATTCAAGATTGAGGGCCGTGAGACGAAAGCGCTGCTGAAGAAGATAGCATCCCGCAAGATACCTCGAAGCTGTGTTTATCGGCCCAAGGAAGGTTTCTCCATTCCGATCAAGCACTGGCTCGGAACGCAATTCCGTCCCTTTCTGGAACAAGCCACTAATCCCGATCGACTGAGCGAGGCCGGCCTGTTTGACGTGCATACAATCGCCCGAATGAAGCGTGAACATCTTGAAGGATCAGCTAATCACAGTCATGTATTGTGGTCTCTGATTGTATTTGATCAATGGAAGTCAAAGTGGCTAGAGGGAACACTGCCTTGAGAAAAACTCTTGTAACCGGCGCGACCGGGTTTACGGGCGGCAATGTCGCGAAACGTCTCGTAAAAGAAGGGAACGATGTTGTTGCATTCGTCCGCGAATCGAGCGATACGGCCGGCCTGGAGTCTATTGGCGTGGAATGCCGTTGCGTCGATATCCGCAACGACCGTGATGTTGAGAGGAATTTCGCGGGCATCGGCCGGGTGTTTCACATTGCGGCAGCTTACAGGTCCGAACATGCAGATCACGGCGAATTTCACGATGTCAATGTCAACGCAACTCGAAATTTGCTGGAGGCTTCCGTCAAGAACGGTGTCGACCGCTTTGTGCATTGTTCCACGGTTGGCGTCCAGGGCGAGATCGAGGATCCGCCAGCGTCAGAAGATTACCGCAATAATCCGGGTGATCATTACCAAGAATCAAAGCTCGACGGTGAACTCCTGGCGCTGGAGTATTTTCGAGATCGCCTGCCGGGCTGCGTCGTGAGGCCGGTCGGAATTTATGGCCCCGGGGATACTCGATTCCTGAAGCTATTCAAGCCTATTCAGAAGGGCCACTTCGTCATGATCGGTAAGGGCGATGTTCTCTATCACATGACGTATATCGACGATCTCGTCGACGGCTTCATGCTGGCCGGTGAGAATGATGCCGCGCTCGGCGAGGTATTTACAATCGCTGGCCCGGAATATTCGACGATTGGTGCTCTGGTCGATACGATTGCCGACGTCCTGGATAAGCCGCGTCCCCGACTGCGTGTGCCCTTCGCACCCGTTTATGCCGCGTCGGTTGTCTGTGACGTGATGTGTCGTGCCATTCGGATTAATCCACCACTGTATCCCCGTCGCGTTGAGTTCTTTGAGCTGGATCGAGCGTTCTCGACCGACAAGGCACAACGTATGTTGGGGTACAAACCAAAAACCAGCCTCCGGGACGGCATAGCCCGAACCGCCGCCTGGTATCGCCAGAACGGTCTGATTTGAATGGCGGCCCTAGCTCGCAACCCGACGGCGCTGGAGCGTGAATCCTTCGACATCATTGTGATTGGCGGTGGCATTTACGGGGCGATGTTGTCTTTGGAAGCAGGCCGCTATGGACTTCGTTCACTGATGCTGGAGCGCTCCGACTTCGGCGGCAGCACTAGCTTCAATAATCTTCGCATCGTGCACGGTGGCCTTAGATATCTGCAGACCCTGCATTTGTCCCGTTTTCAGGAGTCGGTAAGCGAGCGCCGCTGGTTTTTGCAGCACTTTCCCGATCTGGTCCGCCCCCTCCCCTGCATGATGCCTCTCTATGGTGGCTTGGTACGAAACAAAGCGGTAATGCGTGCTGCCCTGACCGCTAACGATTGGCTGTCCAATTCCAGGAATGTCGCTTTACCACCTGAATGCCGACTGCCCAATGGCCGTATACTAAATTCGGCGGATACCATTAATAAGTATCCGCTCGTTCGTCGCGCCGGACTGAACGGTGCTGCGCTGTGGTACGACGCCGTTATGCCCGAGTGTCATCGGGTTCTTATGGAGGTTATGCACTGGGCCGCCGAATCAGGTGCAGCCGCTCTAAATTACGTCGAGGTGGACAAGCTGATCCAATCCGGTCGCCGCGTCACGGGCGTCATTGCGTCCGACAAGATAAGCGGCGTTCAGCACGAATTCCGGGCCCCCGTAGTTGTAAACGCGGCTGGACCGGATTCTGTCCGGTTATTGAAACGTTTCGGTATCGACATGCCGAAACTCTTTCGGCCATCCTGGGCATGGAATCTGCTGTTCGACCGGGAATCGCTATCACGGAGTGCGTTGGCAATTCAGCCGCCAACACCCGGTGGCCGAATGTATTTTGTCCATTCGTTTGGCGGCCGGCTGTTTGCCGGAACCGGCCACGCACCCGCTAAGGCCGACGACGTATCAATCCTGGCATCGTCAGACGAGGTGTTGGCGATGATCGGCGACTTAAATTGTGCAATACCTGGGCTGCGGCTTGAGGCGTCAGAGATCAATCGGGTGTTCGCCGGTCGCCTTCCAGTGAAGCATCCCGGCAGTATTGAGCTGGCTGACACGGCAACACTCGTGAATCACGCCAAGCAAACGGGGATAGACGGCTTGTTCACTGTATCCGGCGTTAAATACACCACCGCCCGATCAACCGCTGCGGCCCTTATTCGACTTATCGTGGAGTCACTCGGCGATCATCCGGCGCGCCGCGAAACAGCGTTACCCAGTCGTCCAACGCCTGTCGAATTCGATTTGCGCAGCGACAGTATCGCGACCCCTCAAAATCGGGAGAGCCGGCTGAGATATATGATCGAAGCTGAAGCGCCGACATCGCTGGAAGATCTGTTGATGCGCCGCGGCAACCTTGCGGACGACAAGTCAATGGCCGAATACCTTGCTGATGATGCCTGCTCTGCTTTTGGCTGGGATAACGAGCGCTCGAAGCTGGAGAAAACGTCTTTGTTGCGGAGTTTTTCGGCAGGGCAGGCAATTTGATGGTCAATTCAGGCTAAATGGCCAATCTGTGATGGCCTGCTCATGGGCTAGTGTGAAAGAGTACCGATCTGTGATGTGAATTAGATCATCATAAGTCTACTGGATATTTGGCAAAATTCGGGGTTGGTGTCAGGTATCGAACAAATCTCATTTGTACGGACAAACGGAATTTAAAGAATGATCATTCTAGGAATCACGGATAGTTTCACTAGCGGAGCGGCAATTACCATTGACGGACGAATTGTTGCCGCAGTTAATGAGGAAAGATTGAATCGCAGCAAAATGAGCATGGGTTTCCCAGCGCTCAGCGTTCGCGAAGTAATGCGACTTGCCGGGGTACGCGCTGCTGATATCGACAAAGTTGCCGTCGCTACCTCCAGCCTGTTTTGGAGACCGGAGGCCGAACCTTATAGCGACTATTTTCGAGACACCAAAGGCGGTTTTCGTGACACTTTCCTATCGCTCGGATCTGCTTTCTCGCGTGTTGTTGGCAATAGCAAGAGCGCCCGAAACACCTACTTCGGCCTGAAGAGGCAGCTTACTCGTCCCCGTCGCAAGCATCTTCCCGATTTGCTGCAAAGTAAATTCGGAATTGATGCGCCGGTTCAATTCATCGACCACCACTTGTGTCACGCTGCGTCAGCGTACTTCACCGCAGGATTTCCGGATGCCACAGTTATTACTCAGGACGGAGCAGGTGATGGCAAATGTTCGCGGGTCTACCGCGTGGAATCAGGGACGTTCAAACAATTGCAAAAACTGGATAGCTACGATTCAGTTGGCAACTACTACTCGTACGTGACTCACCTGTGTGGCTTCAAAGCGCACAAACATGAAGGCAAAATCACAGGACTCGCAGCCTACGGTAAACCGACGTATCTGGATATTCTGAAGACCTTTGTCCGGTATGACGGGCCGTCGGTACGAAATGTCGGCAAGTGCTTTGACCACTCAGCTATCGAAAAGCTACGTAAGGCGCTGCCAACCGATTTTTCACACGAAGACCTGAGCGCCAGCGTTCAAGTGTTGCTTGAAGAGTCCGTTAGCACATTTTGCGATCACTGGGTACGAGAATCAGGTATCGGGAATGTGGCGTTGGCCGGTGGTGTCTTTGCCAACGTCAAGTTGAACCAGCGTATTCATGAACTCGAGTGCGTAGACAATCTGTTTGTTCATCCCGGAATGGGCGATGAAGGCCTCGCTGTTGGTGCGGCCCTGTTCCTTGATAACAGCCTCAACGGTTATCGGGCGCAGCCAGTAATCGATAATGTCTTGCTTGGCGATGCACCGTCTGATGAGAGTATCGATAAGGCTATCGCCGAATCCGGGTTGCCCCTGATGGAGTGTCCACAGGGAACCGAGCGCGCGACCGCGGAACTACTCGCACAAGGAAAGGTGATCGCACGTTGTGCGGGCCCCATGGAATATGGCTCGCGAGCCTTGGGCAACCGCACCATCATGTACCAGACGACAGACCCCAAAGTAAATCAGTGGCTCAACGATCGCCTCTCGCGTACGGAGTTTATGCCTTTTGCACCGGTCACTCTTTGGGACGAGCGCTTATCCTGCTATAAGAACTTGAGCGGTGCTGAAGACACAGCACGATTCATGACCATAACGTTCGATTGCACGGATGAAATGAAGTCGCAATCTCCGGCTGTCTGCCACATAGATGGTACCGCCAGGCCTCAGCTTATTCGAGAGCAAGACAATCCGTCCTACTACAAGATCCTGGCGGAGTACCATAAAATTACTGGAATACCTAGTTTGGTCAATACCAGCTTCAATATTCATGAGGAACCAATCGTCAATACTGCGAGCGAGGCGATTAAGGCATTCAAAAGCAGCAAACTGGATGCACTGCTTCTAGGTGACCGGCTTGTTCTGGCAGAGAATGCGGTTGCGGCCGGCGAGCCTGACGTCGCAGAAAAACACGCCGCAAACGCCGACCAGGAGCGAAACGGCAAACGGAGTCGTCGCACGGGCTAATCGGGCAAGTAAGCCGATAAACTAACCGCTGGACGACGCCGCACGTCTTTGTAAGTAACTAAAAACAGTCCGGTTCGGTAAGATCAACCAGTGAGTGTTGCAATGACACAGGAAACGAAAAGACCCACAAAACTAGCGGCAATTATTCGCGCCGTTGTTAGTATTGGTCTGATTCTGGGCGTCGTTCTAAGCATGGACTCGCGTGAGCTTCTCGACGCCTTGTTTAGTGTTTCGCTGACGACCTTATTGGTGCTCACGCTGATTGACCTTGCATTGCGCGTCTTCTCCGCCTATCGCTGGCAGGTGTTGATCGCCACCACCAGCAAGGCGACTACCCTGTGGGACACGATGAGAATCACGTTTACTTCGAGTTTCCTTGGTCAGGCCCTTCCCGGCGTCATCGGCGTCGAAGCGCTGCGCATCTATAGTCTGTCGAGAGCCACCGGGAACATGGCCGGGGCATTCGCATCCGTCGTCGCTGACCGTGTATTCGGATTGGCCAGTCTGGCGATCGTCATTTTCATCGGGCTTGCCGTGGGTCCTGAAGAGTTGCAATCACTAATTCTCAAGCCTCTGTTGTTCGTCGTGGTATTGGTGGCCTTCGGTGTTCTTCTGGTTACCGTGCCGGCACTCAGGTCGGTTACGCACCGCATTATTCCCGGAATACTACGAGACCGCATACAGGACTGGGCCGACAAGGTTTATGAATGTTTTGACCAATATCGATCGCGACCCATGCTCATCGCTCTTTCACTATTGCTCGCCACTATTTTTCAGTTCGGCAGAGTCATGCTCTTCTATGCCGCCGCATTATTGATAGGTAGCTCGGCCGACTTCATTTACTTTATTGCTGTCATTCCAATTGTAATGTTCGCCGCACTATTGCCAATTTCGATTGCTGGTCTTGGCGTGCGCGAGGCGGGTCTCGTTTATCTTTTCTCGGAATTTGCCGTAATGGACAATGCATCTGCTTTTACAATATCGATTCTGGTATTCGTATCGGGAATCCTGAGTACGCTACCGGGCGCCTGGTTTTATACTCAAGACCGGAAGAAGACCAGTGAAGCGGTGGACCCAACCCCTTGAGGCAAGAAAACATAACAATCATTGCGTTCGTATTGGTCGCGCTTGCCAGTGCAGGCTGCAGCCGGCAGGAGGACCCTGATCGCCGGCGGGTCGGCGTTGACTCGCACATTGATATCTCGCAAGGAGAGTCTGCTGTTTGTGGCAGTCTGTCGGTTGGAGTCGTTGACTCCGCGGCGGAACTCGCAAATGCGGCTGCGGACGTTGAGTCAACCTACAATTCTATTTTCGTTGCTGATGAGGGCTACTCGGCGATGGAAGACAACGACATCCGCGGTTATCTGGATGGCGCCTTCAAGGAAGGTTGGAACCAGGTGGGTCAATCGCATCTGCGTTTAGGGCGCCGAGGTCGCAATCCGGCATTCGGCGAATTCGAGTTATTCCGCAATCTGCATCGTTGGGCGAATCTGGAACTACCCGCGGACATTCAGGTCGTTGATGCGAAACTGGAACTCGTGCTCGAGAGCGGACCACCATTTGCTGTTGACGTCGCCGTTTACGCTGTGACCAAGGACTGGAACCCCGGGAACGGCGGGACGAACAAAGACAACAACAGTCCACCGGCCCATGGCGAGGTTTGGTGGGTCGACGCAATGGCGGGCAAAGTTTCATGGCATCGTGCAGGCGCAGGATTTGCTTCTGACGATCATCCCGACGCCGATACTGGCGCACAGCCGCTGGCAATAACGCGATATTCGCCAAATGGCCCCTCAACGCTTTCGTTTAGATCCCAAAAACTGGCAAGTTACATTGAAGACCGTCTCGCCCAAAACTTGCCACTTCTGTTTCTCTACAAGCAAACGGACGTTTACGAAGATTCAATCGGCAGCTCGCTCGAAATCTGGTCATCAAATTTCGGCACTGACGGGTCTGCCCGACGCCCCAGTTTGTCGATTGACTGGAAAGCCCCCGGTCGCACCAAGGTCCGGAATTTCGATATCAACATTGAGCACGGAAGATTCCTGGAGCTCGGATCGGTACAAGTCGGAGGAAAGAAACATATCGCCGCGAGTTTTCGTTCGGTCGCTGGCGCGGGCCCGTGCGCGGGTATCCCGTGGCTCGAGTACCGCATTGAGGAATCCGGTAGCGACTGGCGACCGCTCAACCGGCCGACGCTGGTCGATGCCGAATCGGTCGCTATTCGGGCGTCCGCAGCGACACACCCGATTGCGCTCGGACGTAAGACGATGAGTAGCCTCAGGGACACCTGGATCCCAAAAGGCAAGGTCGAAGACCATGTCGTTCACTGGACTTTCTGGTCGCCAGATGGCCGTAAAATTGACCGGGCGGGTGAATATGCTGGTGACTACACGTGGCAGGTCGGCCTCCCAGCGGACACCATAGGTCGGTGGCGGTACGATTGGCACCATTCTCTGTCAGGCAAGCCGGTCCATAGCGAATCGATGATGTACGACGTGGTTGCTTGGGAAGCGGATGTTGTCATGCAGGGTCTGAAGGACCTACGACACGAAATAGGACGCTCTGACGCCGAGCCGAAGAGCTACGAAATGATCCGTTTTGAATTATCATTCATGCGATTGCAGCGAGCCGCGATGTTACTGCCGATGGGTCCGGAGCCCGCCTACACCGAGGACTTGCGGGTGGAGCTGCGTCTTCTGCGCGAACTCTTGTCAGGCAAGGAGGTTCCGGAAACGTTTGAGCCCAAATCCATCCGAGCTCGGGAGGCGCAGTGAGTTGTGGCCAACCGCGAAAATCAAACTCGAACGGAAAGCTCGGATAAATGGACGGAAGTTTCAATCACCCCGCCGTTTTACAATAACCGCAATAATTGCTTACGGTGAAAAGCAGCAATCGCCTATAATGTCCGGCTCGCCAGTCGAGCTGGAAAACTAAAGACATTTCAGTAACATCTAGCGGAAGTTCAAGAAAATTCTAATTCGGGAAAAAGACAATATGCTTGATTCAATCAAACTCGAAAAGCTTAACCGGCTGAATTGGGCCGCGAGCCTCATAATAATAATTGCATTTGCTGCCGACATCGCGGCAGCGCAGGAAGACGATAATCAAAATGACTATGTTGTAAAACCCGGCGACCAGCTTTTGATCTCCGTCTGGAAGGAAGAGGACTTACGTCAGGAAGTGCTGATTCGTCCAGATGGCGGCTTCTCGTTTCCCCTTGCAGGCGACATGAATGCATCCGGAATGTCAGTAGACGACATCTCGGTTGAGCTATCGCGCAAGCTCGAGCGTTATATTCCGGACCTGGTTGTCACGGTTGCGGTGACGGCTATCAACGGCAACAAAATCTATGTGATTGGTCAAGTAAACAACCCAGGTGCGTTCATCATGAATCCGCGTCTCGACGTCATGCAGGCGTTGAGCGTTGCAGGCGGCGCAACACCGTTTGCCGCGTTGAATGACATCAAAATTCTGCGCAGGAATGAATCTGGACAGACCGTCTTCCAGTTTCGCTATGGCGACGTAGAGGACGGCCGTAAACTGGAACAAAACATCATGCTCGAAAGTGGCGATGTTGTTGTCGTACCGTAACGTTAAGAGAGCACTCAAGCAAAATACAAGCGACTAATTATGGAATACGAAAGTAAATCAATTAACGATTATTCGGCGCTCATCAGACGCCGAAGCAGAGTAGTTATATCGACTATCGTCGCGGTCAGTCTGGTCGGTGTCATGGTTGCGTATTCCATTCCCGCGATGTATCGCTCGACGTCTCACTTTCTGATCGAGAAACAGAATATTCCGCAAGACATTGTTCAATCAACAGTTACCAGTTACGTCGACGAAGAGATCCAGGAGGTTCGGCAACGTGTGATGTCGTCGGCAACGCTCGTTCAGATCATTCAAGAACACGACCTATACGGGAACCTGACTGCCACCGGCCAGTCGCAACTGGCAGTTGAAGCGCTTCGGTCGAACACGTTGCTTGAAACCGAGGTATTCGATGTCGTCAACCCACGAAGTGGTCGGGCAATGCTGGCGACAATCTCCTTCACTCTTTCGTTTGATTATGAAAACGCCCAGACGGCCCAAGACGTCGCGTCCGTTCTCGCTAATCTCTACCTGACCGAGAACGTCCAAAGTCGTACGGATCAGGTTCAAGAAACTCTTGAGTTTATTTTGAGTGATATCGAACGATACTCGCAGGAGGTCGAGCACACCGGCAAACTGCTGGCAGACTTCAAGGTGCTGAATCTCGGCAATCTTCCTGAACTAATGAACTACAATCTGCAAACGATCGAACGGTCCGAACGTCAAATTGATGGTATCGATCGGGAAATTCGAGACACGCAAAATCGAAAATTGCAGTTTGCAAGTGAACTGGCAAGTCTCGTTCCTCCTGACGAGGCGGTGTACGACGAAACGGGCGCACCGATTTTGAATCCGACGGAGCAATTGTCTGAGCTGCAGCGCGAAAGGATGCGGCTGATTTCGGTGTACAGCGCTGAGCACCCAGATGTAGTTCAAATTCAAAAACAGATAGGCCTGTTGAGCTCTGCGGTATCCGGCTCGGGAGGTTACCTGATCGCCATACAGACGGAACTTTCAGTAGCTCGCTCGAATCTGGTACAAGTCGCTGAGCGGTATTCTCCAGACCACCCCGATGTCATCCGCGCACAGCGAACTGTCAGCAGTCTCGAGAACGAGGTTGCTCTGGCCCAAGCCTCGGCAAAGCAACATCAGCCGTCAACATCCCAGAGTGACCCTTATACGCAACAACTAACTGCGCAGATGAACGCCGAAGACGCAAATATTATGGCACTTCAACGTCGTAAAGCGGAACTGCAGGCAAAGCTGCACGATCTTGAGGGCAAAGTAGCGCTGTCTCCCCAGATCGAGCGAGAATACGAAGTACTTAATCGAAGTAACGAGTTGGCAATCGCCAACCTCGACGATGTACGCGCCCAATTCGAGGACGCTCAAAAAGCAGAGAAACTGGAGTCCGCCGGTAGCGGCGATCGATTCACGATTGTCGAGGGTGCTACGTTACCGCTTGAGCCCTATAAACCGAATCGAACCGCCATCATCCTCCTTGCATTTATAATGGCTTGCGGCCTTGGTCTTGTTGCGGCTACGGTGCTTGACACAATGGATGAGACCGTCAAGGACTCGCGAGACGTGGTTCGTCTGACCAAAACGCCACCGATCGCCGTAATCCCGTACGTAGAAACGGACGTAGAGCAACGTCAGCGGTCTTTATCGAATGTCGCGATGGTCGCAGTCGTCTTGGGAGGTGTGGCTACAGCCTACCTCATCGCATATTTAGCCGGATAGCCAGAGAGTATTCACATGGGTCGAATTGAAAAAGCACTCAAGCACGCGAAGGAGTCTCACGACAGGGCTGGCAGAACGAAGGATGCGCCAGAAAATTATTCAGGGTCCAGTCGCGGTGCCACTGCGAACCAAACAGACACAGCTACGGAAACGAGCCGCGTCTTTTCAACGCTATCTGACGCCGCGACGACGCACATACTTGATCCGCAAATCCTGCGGGAAAACCGGGTTACAACTGACGAGCAGAATTTCGCCATCCGATCAGCGTACAAAATGCTGCGAACTCGATTATTGCAGCGAATTCGGGCAAATTGCTGGAACTCCATGGCGATTTCGTCTGCGCGGTCGAGCGCGGGCAAAACGCTGACCGCAATCAATACGTCAATCAGTATTGCTCACGAACTCAATCAACACGTAATCCTGGTCGATCTGGACTTACGCAGACCGAGTATTGCGGAATACCTGGGATTGGAACCACGCCATGACCTTGTCGAACACCTCGTTGATGGGATTCCAATCGAGGATGTCGTAATCAAGACCGACATCGACCGACTTCTGGTGATCCCCACGATGTCACCCCAGGACAATTCTTCCGAACTACTTTCTGGCCCCGCGATGCATGCACTCGCGAATCGCTTGGCCAGTGATTCGGAGGGCGCCATCGTTATTTATGACCTTCCCCCGATGCTCGATGCAGACGATATGCTGGCATTTTCTTCCAGCTTTGATTGCTTGTTGTTCGTTGTCGCTGAGTGTGAGACACGTCGCGCAGACCTTCTGCAGGTCGAGAATGTGATTGAGGAAATGAATGTGGTCGGATTGGTCCTAAACAAGTCTAACGACACCGCGCCAGCCTACTACTGAGCTCATGTGCCCGACTGGCAGCAGTGGTCATGCCCAACCGATACCCGAGTATTGATCGTGTTTTTCGGCTGGCCTCGCCGAACCGCAGAGATCCAGTACTCGCTGCCCGGGCTTGAGACGATCGACGATATCGCCAAATTCGTCGGACCCGTTGCCAACGACTACGAGTTCCGAATCTGCAAGAACCGAGTCAATATTTTCAGCCATTATTTTGGCAATGTGCGGCACGCGATTTAGTATGTAGTCGCGGTTAGCGCCTACCAATCGCGCAATGTTCACGTATTTGTCGTAGATACTAACTTCATAACCTTTTCCAATGAGCCGCTCGATCAGTTCGACAACAGGACTCTCGCGCAAATCGTCCGTACCCGATTTGAAGCTAAACCCGAGGACGCCAATCTTGCGAGCACCGGTGTCGCGGATCATATCCATACCTCGTTGAATTTGGCGTTGGTTGCTGACTGCAATCGAGTCCAGAATCGGCACCTCAACATCGAGACGAGTCGCCTTATAGGTTAGTGCGCGAAGGTCTTTGGGCAGACATGAACCGCCAAAGGCGAAGCCAGGCCTCATGTAGTACGTCGATATGTTAAGTTTCTTGTCCTGACAGAAGATGTCCATAATTTTCTGGCCGTCGAGACCCAACGATTTACTCAGGCTTCCGATTTCGTTCGCAAACCCGACCTTTAGAGCATGCCAAACATTGTCGACGTACTTGACCATTTCAGCGGTCTCGATGTCAGTGCGTATCTTCGGGCCCGGAAGAGATTTGTAAATATCCTCAAGGAACTGACCATCACCAGGCCTCGACTCACCAATTACGGTTTTTGGAGGATTGTAGTAGTCATACACAGCCGTGCCTTCGCGCAGGAATTCCGGGTTATTACAAAGGCCGAAATCTTCGCCTGACTTTTTGCCCGACGCGCTTTCAAGAGCCGGCAGTACGGTCCCCGACATCGATCCTGGCAACATCGTGCTACGAATTACCACGCTGTGTCGTGAGGACTTTTCTGCGATCGCCGCGCCGATTTCGTTACAGACTTTTTCAATGTAACTCAGATCTAAGCTGCCGTTTCTCTTGCTCGGCGTACCTACGCAGACAACGGACATGTCGGTAGCATTCACGGCTTCCGCCGGGTCCGACGTCGCACGAATTCGACCAGCAGACGCTCCAGCGGACAAAATTTCACCGACCTGATCCTCGACAATCGGCGATTTGCCAGCGTTGATCAGATCTACTTTGGTCGAAGTCGGGTCGACTCCCACGATCGTGTGCCCATCTTGCGCAAGGCAGCCAACCGAGACAGCGCCTACGTAACCTAATCCAAATACACTTATTTTCATCAGTTAGACCAACTTCTTCTTGAATGATCAGTGGACCAGCGGGCCGGGGCGAAAACGCCTCGGTCCCAATAGTTTGTTCTTTGCTGCAGCACGAATCCCATCACACACGCCCAGGAATCGTTGTAGATTTCCGCTGGATACTCCAATGTAAAGCGTCCGAAGCAAGAGGCCGATAATCGACCAGTAACGAGCGACATGCCGCCAAAGTGACGCGCCCTGATTCTTGCGAAAGAAGTATTGAGTGAACAGCAGTCTGCGCTTCTCCATTTCTCTCGGAGAATTTCGCGAAACTTTTGATTTACTGTGCCGATACACAGCTTCGGGTGTGGTCAACAGCGAGAAGCTGCGAGATATACGATATGAAAGATCAAGATCCTCCGCCATCACGTACCCCGTGAGATCACGATCGAACTCGTACTGTCGGAAAACCTCAATTCGATAACTGACTGCCGTGGACGGCATGATCTCGCATTCGCGAACACATGACAGCTCGGTCAAATGAATCGGAAAATTCGACGACTTTAGTCGACTGTGGGCGTCTTTTCGAGTTTCAGCCAACAAGAAGAATTTCTTATACCACCGCCAGAACCCTGTCGAGGAAACATAGCACGGATCAATGACCCCTGACACTCCGGCGATCCTGCGCTCGGAATCTCGTTCATAAAGTTCAAGTGTTTTTTGAATATAGTCCGACTCCAGCTCCACATCATCGTCAAGAAAATAGACTACGCTGCTGTCAACATGCGTGGCACCCAGATTCCTTTGCATTGTTGTGCTCGGCGCGCCCTGCTGGTAAATAAATTCGATTTCAGACTCTTGGCAAGTGTCCTCGATCGGACCACGCACATGCTGCAAGTCACCTGCATCAATGACAATCAATTGACGCGGCCTTATCGATTGATTCACCACGGATTTGACACAACGCTGTATCTCATCCGGGCGATTGAGTGTCGCGATAACAACAGAGGCTGTTTCCAGGGTTTTGGTCATATCACAGAACCGTCGACGGTGCCGCACGGCGCCATCACGCGCATTCGAATAATTTCCGAAGCTGGGCCACGGACTTCTCATTGTTAAATTCTGCAATTACTTTCTGCCGCCCTTCCCTGCCATATTCGCGGCGCATCTCCGGGTTCTCAGCGAGCCGTTGAATCGCATCGGCTAACGAATCCGGGTCTTTCTCTGGAACGAGGAGGCCACTGACATTGGTCTCGATTAACTCTGGCAATCCGAGAATGTTGGTCGAAACAACCGGTAATTGACAGAACATCGCTTCCATCAATGCAACGGGAATTCCATCCCGCCAGCCATCATCCGATACGACACAGGGCAAAACGAATATATCGGCGGCTTTGAGTTCTCGACGAACATCTTCGTGATGCAATGCACCCACAAGATTCACGTTGTCATCAAGGTGTAACTCGCTAATCAGGTTCTGCAAGCTTTCTCGCTCGGCGCCACCACCGACGATTGTACAATCGAATGCGAAACCATTGCTTTTTAGGCGCGCGAGGGCCGGAATTAAGATATGAAAACCCTTTCGTTTATTTAGCTGGCCTACGCTGACGATTCGAAGCGATGACCCGAGGGTACCGCCGGAACTGGTTCGCAAATTTGTGTCTGGGTCTATTCCACAGTGAATGATGTGAATCTTGTCAGAATATTTTTGACCGTACGTCTTGATGACATAATTTTTGTTAAAGTCGGAAATCGAAACGCAAAACTTACATGATTCCAATTTCCTTTGAAACGCGATCGGATCGAGCCATATCATCGACGCGTGCATCGTAAAGGAATACGGAAGCCCGGCCAATTCTGCGAGAAACATCCCGAGCGACGTAGGTCCATTTATGAAGTGACAATGTATGTGGTCCGGCATGTCACTCTTAAGTCGGCGCAGCAAAAACGTCGATTCTATCAAGTGATAAGCGAGTCTAAAGTAGTCTCTCGGGAACTTCGCAGGCCGCGCGGAGATTACCCACCAGCAACATCTCAGAGTACGCACTGGCTTCGTCAGGAGCGCCAGAAAAAAGGAAACCAATTTGGGCGTCAAGCCCGCCTGATCGAGGTAAAGAGTTGAATTTCGGAGTTCACGAGCTTCTGACGATATGCTCTTGTCGTCCGGAGTATTCATCGACACAGTGTCGATCTTGAGCCCACCATGCCTTAATCGAAAAATCTCGTTATAAATAAACGTTACAGTCAAAGCTGGCAACGTCGCAGTAATGTAGAGAATTCTATCCATCGGGGTTCCGCAATTCTTTAATGATCGGCCACATTTAATACGCTTCGCCGCCGAATATCGACGTACCTGGACCTTCGTATTTCAGCCGGACATTATAACGCATGGATAGGTCAAATAGCTGCTGACTGGTTCACGGCTATGGACCAAATCACGGTCACACTTTCGAGTGTTTTCGCAACTGTTGGCAGCGGCGGTAGCTTCTACTGTCCGCTGAAACCAGACACCGGTTTTGGACTCACCGTCGTCCGGTCCACCGGTGGCAGCGCAACGTCGGCGCGTACGATTTCCACCATATGCAGCGTCACACTCGTTATCGCACGAATTGTTATGTCAGCGCCCTGATTTCCTGACATTCCTGCCGCAGGGACATCTACCTCGACAGTGCGCCAAACGCCGGACCCTCCTCCGTCGATTGTCTGTGACGCTGAACCTGGAACTTCGATACCGAATTTCGGATTACCGGAATTGAAATACGTTATTCTAAGCCGAATGTTTTCGGACTCAATGTGCCGCGCCAGGCGGTCCTCAACCTGGAAGCGCATAAGGCCGCCGGCGGGAACGCGGCGCGCCCAGGCACCATGCCTCTGCCAATCTGGCCCGACGGTTTCAAGCACATCGTTGGCATCACCGCTCATGCGTGACATTAGAAACGTATAATCTCCGAGCAGGTACTGGTCTCCCTCGCGAAGCGCAACCCAGGCCCCGGGGGAAAATTCAGCAGCACTGCGCGTCTGGAAGCCAGCGTAACGGTTGCCAAACTCAAACGCGGCATCATATTCAGCGTCAACATGTCGCTCCAGGTCGGACCCATACACAGAGATGAACGTAACGCCGGCGTGGAGGTCACTCAGTATTCGCCAATAGTTCCACTGTGGCGGTGGCTGCTCACCCCGACTTCCTTTCGTAGAACTCGAATAGGGCTCAGCATAAACAGGCGTATCACCCTGGCGACCAAATTCGATGTGCTTCAGGTATTTTCGCTCGGTACTGCGACTAGTTGGTTCCGGCAAGCTTGATGTGTGCACCAAGCCCATTGTGCCCTGCTCAATCGCATTTTCCACGACTGCTGGCAAATTGTTGTCATCGCTAATCAAGACTATTGTTCGGACAAATACAAGAAAATCAGGGACGAGCAAATCATAGTAAGACTGGGCTACAAAGCGTTTGTATTCTTCGTTTACGGTATCTGAGTAAGGAACAAAAGTTACGCCGGGTGGGATCGTCCATTGATTTTGAGGCCGATACCTTTCTTCGACTCCCGAATGTTCCGTGCCAAGAGCATTTAGATTGAGTCGTATCGAGTACACAGAGTCTCGATTCGGAGATGCACGCAAATGATTGTTGAACGCCGTCAGCAATTCTTTATATCGCTGCATGTAGGTTGGATGCCAATACTGAAGCGAGCCCTTCTCATCATGTACGCCGAGCCCTAGACGTTGCGGATGATAAGGAACCTCATCAAACAGGAAATCCGGTTTAAAACTCCCCCGTATCGCGACGGTTAACGGTTTGCCAAGACTAGCGTATCGCTCCAGTGCGTTGTCAATTTCGGTGAAGTCAAACTCCCCAGGCGCCGGATTGACGTCAATCCACTCCGGTGTAATGTAGCCACCGCGCACTTGCGGCATCGAGTCGACCGCGTAACTTCCCCAGATCTTGTGAATTCCCCAATCAGCGGGATCAGTACCGGCCAATGACAGGCTTGGTATGCAGGCGAGCAGCATCAGAATAGCCGATATAATCACACTGACGAGAGGTCGGCATTTAGTTGGCATGAGAGATTCGACCCGAGTGAGTACATTGATTAGTCGTATACATCGTACAGGCTGTTGCTGTCGAAAACGTGACATACGTCACGCTTTAATTAGTGACACAGTTCAAATTTTGTTAAATATTTTTCGATCAGTGCGAGTCTCCAGCAGGCGGCTAGTACCCCTGCCGTTCTTTCAATAATACATACATCTTTTCGCACATAGCCTCTATATCCGGATCAAGATGAGATTCGCTTCTACCTACCGATCGCGCGTGGATACTCGAAGTCATGCGGCGATCATAAGCGCAATCGATAAACCGACAAATCACATCCATAACCTTCTCAGGCATCGATACTAGGTCTTCATAGGCTAATGTTAGCACGCGCGCGTCGTTATCCAGGCCTTGCTCAAAATAGAGCGAGTTTCTGATATACCAGAAGAGGCCAGCCGCAGAATGCGGTGACATCGTTTGAAAGTCGTATTTTCGAAGAAGACTCAAGCTGCTCTCACTCAGTCCTTGCGCTTGCCAGCTGTCAAGCCGTTCACCCCGCACAAACGCAGACAGAAACTCTAGATTGTTGGATCGAAACCGCGCGACGGCGGAGTTGGCCCGATCTGCAGCACGCCGATACACCCAAATGACTACGGCGTTAGGGACGATCTCCAATAGCTCTCTGGCCCGGTGCGATTCGGTAAGTGGCTTGAACACGACTGCTTTACTGCGCGATCCCCGTACGACGGCGGCGACAGTCTCGTTGTCCTTGAGCCGCCAGTCTTTCATGGCCGCCGACGCCTCGCCGTATACCTCCAGCTCTGCAGATTCATTGAGACACCTAATGAGCATGGTCGTCCCGGATCTCTGAGCGCCAAGCACGAAGACCGCCTTTGCATTTGGCGAGCAATTATTCCGAAACTGCCATAGCCGCTTGCGAGCCGCTACACGGCTTCGCTCGAGAAAACGGGTCAATTTGGACATGAGATTATCTGCTTGGCCAGTTGGAATGCCTGATGATCAAGGTACCGGCAGGCGATTATCCACAACCGCGACGTTGGGTCAACCTTGACTAGTATTGCTCACCGAGACACCTGTCGAGTGCTCGGCCGTACTGGAATGGTCCCGGCAAAATCCGTACCATTCATTACCCTGTCGTTTTACAAGTGATATCGTGACAATCAACCCTCTCCGTCTGCTCTTGCGCAGCTCTTATTACCAGCGTCGGGTGCTCGCCCCTCAGATTGCAGGATCCGATGATCTCGGGCGGGCCGTTAGTATCATCAGTTCTCGCTGGCCTGAGACAGTAAAGGACCGGGAATGCGAAGATTCGCCTATCTTTCTCTTCTCCGCCGGATGGGGATCAGGCTCCACACTCATACAACGGTTGATATCCTCCGATAAGAACACGTTGATCTGGGGCGAACCACATGATCACGGAATTGCAATACACCGTTTAGCTGAAATGCTAGTTCCCGTGAATGATAAGTGGCCGCTCAATAACTATTTTCAACTGCCTGACAACTCGAAGCCAATTCAGGAGCAGTGGATCGCAAATTTTTCGCCGCCTGTTGTCGCACTACAAGCGGCGCACAGAAGTTTTCTCCAACGCTGGCTTCGTGATCCAGCATCTTCGTCTGGACGAAACCGATGGGGAATAAAGGAAGTCCGGCTAACTGCCGATCACGCACGGTACCTGAAGTGGCTATTCCCGCGCGCCAAATTTATTTTCCTATATCGTGACGTGCTTGACTCATACCGCTCATGCAAAGACGTCAAATGGCTAAGTGTCTGGCCGGATTACCCGGTAGGTAAGCCGACGGCTTTTGCGCATCATTGGAAGCACCTACTGCAGGGATTCATCAAACACGCCGATGAGCTCAACGCGTTGCTAATTCGATATGAAGACTTCGTGTCTGGAAAGACCGCACCTGGTCTGATCGCCGACCATCTGGACCTTCCAACAATGGATGAATCAGCTATCAAGGTCAGAGTCGGCGCACGCGCCAAGCGAAACAAGAGCTTAACTTACATCGAGACTGCGGTAATACGAGCGATCACGGATGACCTTCGGTCAAAACTGGACTATTGCTAGGGCCGCCTCGTACGCGATTGGGTTTCATCCGGACGTTGTGTCGGCTCCCATCGAGATCTCACCGCCTCAGTTTCCGCCGCGCTCTCCTTGCGACTTGTTGCAAGGAGACTACAGGTCGATAAAAACAGGGCGAACAATACGAATAGATAGTTTTGGTAGTCCAGCAAGCCTTCACGCAAGAATTCGATCCGTAACTGCGATACCGCAAATACGCTCAGAATTACCAGCCCTATTCGGGGCAAAGATGAAAGGGTCTCGTGTGAACTCCGTATCCGTTTTGCGGCCACGAGCCTTGACGACATCGACCAAAAAAATACTACCCACGATGCGATCCCGATAATTCCGGTTGTAAACATAATATGAAGCGCGAGGTTATGCGCATGAAGCATGTAAGGAATGTCTGCTACCAAATTTTCTGGCGTACTGATGAAAAGTTTCGGGCCGTGGCCAAGAATGGGCGCATCCTGAATACGTTCCCATACGGTTGGCCAAACCGCAGCACGGGTATCCGGAACGCCACCTTCGATCGACGTTCCTTCGAGTCGATCAAACAGCATTCCGTATTCGGTGAAATTCACCAGGATAATTCCGACGAGCGCAAAAATAGTCGCTCCGCCAACGAATATCTTAGCCACCCGGGCGAGGCCAAGTTCTCGCCGGAACACACCAAGAAACAGCAGAGCCCCAAAGACGATTGTTACAAACCCACCGCGGTTGCCGGTTGCGATAAGGAACAATACGTTCAAAGTCATTATTAGAACTACCGCGTGCCGAACATGGCGTGCGGCGCTCTGGATCAGGATGCGCCCCAGTAAAACACACTGAATTGTCAGGTATTCAGCCGTCGCCGCTGTTGCTTTGAAAGGACCGACGAGCCGCCCATCTTTGCGAATCGGATTCATCGACAGCTCCTGAATCCCGAAAAGCGTTACCCGCGTTTGTCCGGCAATAAACTGAATCGCACAATAAATGAGCACCAAGACATTCAGAGCAAGCAGCACCTTGAAGACAAACTGCCAGTCCCGGGTCCGCAACACGAAGTTGTAAACTATGTAGAACAACAGAATATTGGAGAAGAAACCGAAGATATACAGGACATGTTGGAGTCGTGCCGCCGGATGTGATTGCGAAAATGCGAGTAGAAAAGAGAAAAGCACCAATAGAATGGGCAGTAGAAACGGCAATCGCGCTATTCGACCCTGCAACAGGAACGCAAATGCCGCGATATAAACGAGAACGGTATTAATGGTTCCGTACTTGGAATCAATCAACTGAAACGGAATCATCAATAGTATGAAACCAACGCTTGCACGTTCAGGCAACCGAAACAACAGAATAAAATAGGCAATTCCGGCGAGCGCCGAAATTATTAGCTGCGCGTATTGCGAGTCAGAAAAGTCCATTAGATTTGTTCAGGCTCTAGTCGGAAAAGTCTTGTGTTGGAATCGGCATTGCGGAATCGACTGAATAAGCAGAAACCCCAAAAATTTCAAGTACACGATGGACATCATCTTGCTGTTGTTCGCTCAGGTAAGATTGCCACGAAAGCACGAGCTTCTCGGCGGACGCCTTTTGCCCCATCTGATAGCTTGCCTGTTGCGACGGGCGCTCTAGAGTCTGCTCGTCCGGCACATTCGACAACTGCAACGCAGTCACCAAGTTATCCCAGGCGCCTTCTTGTCGTGTCACCAGGTTTTCATAGAATGCGAGATGAGGATCATGACCCGAACGCTCCAGATGGGGCACATTCTCGATGCACCAAATCGCAGTATGAACCTCTGCCATAGACTTCAAATCGGCCAATTGTGGCGCAACGCTGGCGAGATAGTCCTGTACTAGCTTGGGCTGGTCAAGATATCGATCGAGCAGTTGCCGAATTGAGCGCTTATTCCATTCCTGTCCTGAACGTCTGCACACGGATGCCAGGACAGCGCAAGGATGTCGCACGATAATTGCTGAGCGGTAGCCATACTCTCTTTGCATCCAGCTGGCCAGGAGATTAGCCCGTATGAATTTGATGACTCTCGGCAAACCCACCTGACGACGATATATTAACCATCGACGGTAAGTCCGTCGGTATTGTACAGCCGTATCCTTTATACCTCTTTTCGTAAGAATCGTCCGGGGGTGCGGAAACAAGCGGTCCGGGCGCGTGCGTAGTCCGGGCCACAAACCCGCGTTTGTTCCTTCGATGATGCCATCAAGAAACACTCGCAATTCCGCGCAAGTTTCTTCAGCACGCACATAACGATTCGCGAATTCGTACGCACCGCGAACCGCCTGCGGATGTAGTGGTTCGAATACCGTACCAAGACCGTTTGATTCAGCGATAGCGTCCTGGACCCACGTCGTACCGCTTCGTCCGGAACCAAAGACAAATACCTGCCGGGTTTTCGAAGCTGCCAACGGAGGTTCAGGTGCTGTATTCAGGAATTTTTGCAAATCAGATCTACAGGTCTCGCTGACCAACGATAGACGCGAAGGCCATACTTTAGGTCGACGGCATCGGCAGTCGCGTATCTCTCAATCACATCAGCGACAGCATTGTTGACTCTGGTTCGGTTTCTCCACGCAGGCGCGTGCACTATGACAACGCCACTCGGGTTGCACGCAATAACCTGCTGCATGTCCGCTACGTCTGCGATGGCAACTCGACCTGTGCGCGGATCCAGTCCATCTTCGCTTCTCAAGCTATTGATGTCGGCGAGAGTCGTCGCGTTCAAAACAATATCAACATCTCCCAGATAATAAATTGATTGTAATGGCTGGCTGCTGACCGTAACCGCGACGGAGTCTGCGATTTTCCTCAGGTCCTCGCTCGCAGCAGACCAATCCGTTGCATAACGGTCCCAGTATACTGGAGGCTTTGTTGGTCGAGCCAGAATCATTCGAACGCCGGTTTCGACAGCTGGCGTCGTTGCCAAAATGAAAGCGGCGACACTTGACAACAAAATGAGTGCGGCGACGCTCTTCCCATTATCTGAAAACAGCGGCGTAGCAATCTGGCCAAAGCCATCACGAATTCTTGCATGAAGGATCCGACCCATCGAATCCAAACCCACACCCAATAATATCAGCATGAAGGGGATGGCATAAAAAATGAACCGTTCTGCTCTCATGCCACCGAAAGATTGCGCAAAAAAAGCGACCAAGAAAATACTCGCACAAAACGAAGCCGGAACCGGTTTCGCCATCAACGCTGCGATTAATGCCACCGGCAACAAACTCCAAAGTACTGCCAGCTGGGCGTTGAAGTGTCGATGATAGTAAAGGGGTCCGTCGCCTGTATTCCACATTGCCGACGATCGGTATACTCCCATCAAGTCAGCGATGAGCTCTCGCCCGAGAACGGCTGAAATAAGAATTACCGCTGCGCCAGCAAGGGCTGCGACTAGTCCTGGCCAACCGCGCGGCATCCGATCCTTCAGCCAGCTCGAGTTGAGTACGAGTAACCAGAGGGCTATACCTCCAACGCCAATCAACGTTGTAATCTGCAGGTGCAAGCCGAGAAAGAGGAGCACAACAATCGCAAGAATCAGAAAGATTCGTCGCTGGCCGTCCATGCCTGATCGGGCGAGTGAATAACTGGCGCACGCGAGTAGAAAAAAAACCAGTGCGTGCAGCGAGTAAAAACGTATGTGCTGGGACAAGAATATCGCACCCGGCAAAATCGCGAGCAATCCCGAAGCGATAATCGCTGAGCTTAGACTAAAATTCAGAGCAGTCCATGCGAATACGGCCGTGACGAGAAGTGCGCCAATCAGTGCGCCCAGAATACGGACAGAATTTACGCTTCCATCGCTCTGCGATTGAACAAAACCAACGAGTCGTGTGAAGATGGATGCCCGATGATACTCACCATCGGCGATCGAAAGTATCCCGCTATCGACCCAAGACTTGCCTGCAATCAGGTGGTAGAGCTCATCCGTTATCGGTTGATGTTCCAGGTTGGACAACCTGATCCCCACCGCAAAAACGAATACAACTGCCACATAAGCCAACAAGCGTCCCAGAGGAATCGCACTACTGTCGTGCATTGCTCTCATAACTCGTACCTTTTCAATGGCTTTCGTCGTGCGCAATTTGAAACGACGTATTGCTGTGCGGCCGCACCGGCAGATTCTAGCATAGCAATCCGGCAGTTCTGTGATGTACATATCAAGCTGGCATTGGATTGCGACCGGCATGAAATGGTCCAATTCGCTGTAGACGGCACTACTTGCGGCAGCTATTCTCCCGCCAAACCAGTAACAGAATGTTCACCAGATATTGAATAAACCACTCATATACATCGGCGCCATACGTCGATCGGGCTCGACGATGTTGTGTGAGGCACTGACTCAGCTGCCTCATTCACTGGTATTTAACGAACCGAATATCGCTTCTGACCAGTTCGTCATTCGCCCCCATGAAGCCGCGCTACTACGCAGTATCGATATCGAGCTTGACGATTTCGTGCGTCGCTGGTCGATGTTCGGCCGTCGATTTCTGTTTCGCGGTGTGAGGACTAAGCTGTTTCCGCAAATCGCCCGCGACATCAGCCAAATCGGCATCAAGGAAATATTTCATGCAAACTGGCGGCGAATCGAAGCCGCATTTCCGGATCTCCGGATTGTGCTCACCGCCCGCGACCCGCGTGACATATACCTGTCACTCAAGAACCGTTACGAAGCGGGCACAGCGATTTGGGATGGAGTATTCTCACCTGAGCGAGTGGCCGAGTCCCTGAATGAGGAGTTTGGCTACCAGAAGCAGATGCAAGACACACATAGCGTGCTCCAGGTTCGCTATGAAGATTTGTGTCTCGATTCGGCGATTCTGACGAGCGTGCTCGATTTCGTCGGCAGTGAAATCCATGAAGTCGGGCGACTTGGTGGTTTTCTGGAATCTGACAGCAAGCGTATTGAAGAAAGCGAGCTGCATGGCGGAAAAATTACAGACAAAAGGGTCGCTCGGTGGCGATTCGAACCCGATAAAGGCAGAGTTCGTCAAGCGCATCGAGTCTACGAATTGATGCCGGAATACTGTGATTTTTGGGGCTACACTGAATAGTATCCGCTTAATTCAGTTCTCTTTCCGGCCAGCGCTCGCGCCCCAGCATGCACCGGCAAATCCACAACGTACCGAAAAGATAAGCAAACCCAAAGATCAGCGGTACGAACATCGCCCCGACGGCAATAAGTGTCACGAAGGGACCCGTGTCGCCGAGATAGCGTACGTCGATTAACCACACCAGTAACCCGCTGACCACTGCTCCTGACAATAGCCGACCGAGCGTCGACCAGTCCTGAAGGCGACCGAACGGAATCTGCATGACGAACGCCGCACGGCGAAAGTTGAAAAGCCTGGTAACAAGCGTACCGACAAGCCCTCCCAATGCGACACCGGGCAGCCCGAACGTCATTGCGCCTGCATAGCTCAGCACAGCTGAAGCCAGCAGTACGCCAGCGCTCACCTTGGCTACGAACGATCCCTGTTCGTAGACGATCAAGACTGTCGCCAGCTCGACACTCATCAATATCATTGCCAGCGAGTACACACGAATTATGGGGACTGCCTCCAGGTATTTGTCGGTAAACAAGACCTCGACCAACGGCGCCGCGAACAGCCAGATATAAACCACCGCGGGATAAACCAAAAAGCAAATAACCAAGTTTCCGCGGTTATTGAGCTCCAGCGACCGTGACACGTCGCCGGTTGCATGTGTTTTGCTCATCTTGGGGATAAGAACATTTCCGACAGATTTTCGCAGCAGCCGCAAGATCGAATTGAAGCTTCCGGCAATAGCGAACATCGCGAGTGCTTCCGGGATGAAGAATCCAACAACCAGCCATTGCTCGATCCGCCCGCGCGCTTGAGCAAGGATGCCGGAAAGACCGAACGGAAATGCAAATTTCATTTGTCTGCGCATTCCCGCCCATCGAAGAGACTGCAACCGGCTGCCGTACCGGGTCGCACCGTAATAGACGAGTAGCACCATCTGTGCCGCTGCGAAGAAAAGAAGTGCTATAAAAATGCTCTCCAGATCGCGCGTGAACCACGCAGTCGCAGTAATCAATACTGCGCGCAAGAGCGACAAGCAAATTATTGCCCGGGCCTGCCAACGAATGTCACCATCCGCATTTGGTAAAGTGAGTATTATCGACGACACGACCCAGAGAAACGCGAAAGCACCGAGTAGAGCATCTCTTTCAGTGAGCGCCCGAATCTGATCAGGCAACCAACTCTCGCCACTGGCTAGAGCCGCGGCGACGGGTAAGCTGACGATTGACAGAAACATTATTGTTTGACTAACGAAAGCTGCTCGTTCAACCGGTTCGGAGCGCGGCAAGAAATACAGCAAACTGCGCACCATGCCCATAGGCAGCAATAGGGTCAGGCTGTTGCCTACCAGCCAAAACAGTCGATACTGACCAAAGTCCGTAGGTGAAATCAATCGAACGAGCACCATCGGTACCAGCAGTCGCAATCCGGCTTCAAATGCGTTAGCTAACGATAACCGCAACACTTCGCCGCGCGTACCTTGAATGCTTTTCATGGGTAGTTGTGTTTCCGTGATCGAGCGTGCTGCCATGATGCCGATATCAAACAATAATTGGAATCGGGCGTCCGCAATGCGGCGGGGAGGAACGTCTGGTCCGAAAGGATGCAGTGCCGCTTTCGGAAATCGGTGTTCGCCTGGAAGCCCATTTGTGGATTTTGGTAAATATGCGACCCCATCTCTCCCAAAACTGCTAACGTATCGCTGTAACAGCGACTTAGGGAGGATTCCTGAGTGAATATTCTCTTGAGTAAGTCGGTTATGGTAGGGCAGCGCCTAAGCGAAAAAGATTAAGAAAGGCGCCGGTAATCTGTGACGCAAGTCACAGTTTTATAGCCAATTTCAAGGATAGTGTCACAGAACAAGGTGTAGTGTTTGCCTGCTGCCAATTAAGAAGAATCAAAACCTGAGCAGCCCGCCTCGCGCCAAATTACAAAAAAATTGAGACTTCAATGGCGGGCACCTATCCCAATGTTGGAAAAAAACAACACTATAACTAACAGGTATTATTATGAAAAAGAGCGCTAATTCTTGTCCAGATAACCAAAATCCTGGGATATTCACGACGCGCAAGTCAGGTGGTTTCGTCCGCTCCGGTATTGCCGGCTGGGTGGCCACTTTGGGCGTCCTGATCGTGGCACTCCCGGCTATTTCCGCGTTACAGGGAAATACGACCGTCGGCGACGTCAGTAGCGACGAAAATCGCACCCGTTCGGCTGCGATCGGCGACTTGAATGGCGACGGATTTCCCGATCTCGTGGTTGCAAATGAATCCGCGCAGCGAAATCAGATCTACTTTGGCGACGGCCTGGGCGGCTTCGGAGCAGCGGTCGACCTGGACAATCGGCAGGAAGTTACGGACTCAGTCGATCTTGCGGACGTTGACAATGACGGAGACCTTGATCTGGTGATCGGCAACCGCTCGACGACACAAGACAATCGCCTTTACACAAATAACGGCTCGGGTATTTTTCAGGCCAGAAATACGGCGGTCAACGACAGCACCTTTACGAGCCGCCAAACGAGTTCAGTTCGGTTCGCCGACCTCAACCAGGACGGCGATCCAGACATCGTCGTTGCCAATCGCAACTCGCGAAACGTTGTCTTACTTGGCAATCCGGCAGCGGGCGTATTCGGGTTCCCAACTAACGACGATCTCGCTAACTCAGGTCAAACGGACTCCAGTTCAGTGGCCGTTGGCGATCTGAATGGCGATGGTGTGCCTGAGATTGTGGTTGCGAATCGTCAAAATGCGAGAAACGATTTGTACATTAACAACGGCGGTGCGGGCGTACCGTTCGGCAACCGGCTTGACTTGAGCAACGATGAAAACTATACCGACTGGATTGAAATCGCCGACCTCAACAATGACGGTGCCAATGACGTAATTTTCGGAAACCGCATGCAGCCGAACCTGTTTCTTCTTAATCAAGATACGGGTGCGACCATCCCTCAGTTTGATCAGTCGCGCCATATCAGCAGCGATGTTGATTACACGCGCGACATCCGGGCTGTCGATGTAGACGGCGACGGCGATCTCGATATCGTTACCGCCAATGATTCGTCATCCACCAACAAATTGTATCTTAACCAGTTTATCGAATCAGGCATGACCGCAGTATCGTTCGCAGACGGAATCTCCATCAGCGGCAACGCAACCGAATCTATTACGATTGCCGTTTGCTCCGGCACTTGCGATCTCGATGGCGACGGCGATACAGACTTCGTATTCGGTAACAACGGGGCGCCAACCGGCACCGATGGTGCTGTGAACCGCGCCTACATCAACAACAACGAGGATCCGATTTTCGTCTCGGATGGTGTCGAGGGTGCACAGGACGGCGAGGTATACACGTATGACATTGTTGCCGATGACTTGGACCTGGGTCAGACCCTGACATTCAGTACACCGACCCTTCCAGCTTGGCTGGGCGCCGGTTTCACGGACAACGGTGATCGAACCGCGACGCTGACTGCAACACCGGGAACACTCGACGTCGGAGCTCATCCTGTCTCACTGATGGTTAGCGACGGAAATCTGACCGCTACACAAGACTTCGTAATTACTGTCTCCGCACTTGGTACGAACGCAGCGCCGATGATAAGCAGTACCCCCGGTGCATCGCCGGTCGCTTTCGCGCAAACCGGCGACGGAACGTACACCTACGACATCACAACGTCTGACGCAAACGACGCCCCTAATTCGCTGGTGATTTTTGGCACGGAACTGCCTTCCTGGGCTTCGGTGACCGATTTCATGGACGGAACGGCGCAGTTGGCAGGCGTTCCCCAGCAATCCGATCTTGGAAGTCACGCGGTCACTGTCCGGGTCACAGACCCAGGCGGACGCATTGACGAGCAGTCGTTCGTCATAGCCGTCTCCGATGGCAATGATCGCCCGATCGCGATTGACGATGACATCCTTATCGGTCAGGGTGAAACGGCAACCGCGCTCGCGCCGAATGACCCGCATCATGGGGCGACGTCGGTACTCTATAACGACTTTGACATCGATGGGGACACTCTGGTTGTTGACACGACGCCCGTGAACTCTGTTGCTAACGGTATCCTGACGCTGAATGCCGATGGAACCTTCGAGTACATTAACGACGGATTGGGCGGCGCGACAGACAGCTTCCGCTATCGAGTCCGGGACGGTAACGGCCGCGCGAACATCGGCGACGTGAGTATTGTTATTGGCACAAACGCACCGCCAACTGCAACGGACGATGTAGCGAACGTCGAACGTGGCATGGCACTCATCGGAGCCAGCGTTCTGGTCAACGATGATGACCCTGACGGCAACAACGCGAGCCTGGTAGCTACTCTGGTCACCGGTCCTGCAAATGCTGTAGCAGCCTCGTTCGTCCTGAATAGCGATGGCTCTTATTCGTACACCCACGATGGAAGCGCCACGATAACCGACACGTTTACCTATACGGCCGACGACCCGCTCGGCGGTGTGTCCAATATCGCCACAGTTACGATCACTATAGACGACGACGCGACGGTACCGACCATTTCAGTCGATCCGGTCGCAGTAAACGTGGCGTTTGGTAGTGTTTGGGACGATGCAGCGGCCCGCGCTGGGGTCACTGCAACCGACAATATCGACGGCGACATTACTGCCAATGTCGTTGTTGGTGGCGATACGGTGGATACGAACACCGCGGACGTCTATGACGTTACGTACGACGTATCCGACTCGACCGGCAATCCCGCAGTGCAGGCGACGCGAACCGTTACAGTTGACGCTGCACCGGACACCACACCACCGGTTATTACCTTGCTTGGCAATGCGTCAGTGACAGTCACGGTTGGCAGCAGCTATACAGACGCCGGCGCAACGGCGATGGATAATGTAGATGGTGATTTATCGGCCGGTATCGTTGTAAACAACCCGGTCGACACCAACACGGTGGACACGTACACAGTGACCTACAACGTCTCCGATGCTGCAGGCAATCCGGCAGCCGAAGTTGACCGGACAGTGAACGTTATTGCGGCAGATAGCACCGCGCCCGTCATTACGTTACTCGGCAATGCGTCAGTGACAGTCACGGTTGGCAGCAGCTATACAGACGCCGGCGCTACGGCGACGGACAATGTAGATGGTGATTTATCGTCCAGTATCGTTGTAAGCAACCCGGTCGACACCAACACGATCGCAACCTACGCGGTAACTTACAACGTCTCGGACGCGGCGGGTAACGCGGCAACCGAGGTTTCCCGAACCGTGACCGTGGAGGCTGCTACACCACCTCCACCTCCTCCGAGAAGCAGCGGTGGTGGTGGCTCCGTGTCGATACCTGGGGCGCTTGGTCTGCTGCTATTTCTTGTCGTAATGTCAGCACGAAAACGATGGCTGGTCGGGCGCTCAATCTGACGACGTGGCGGCGTGTTTTTGCCTAACAACAAGGGGGCTAGTTCGATTCGCGGGCTCGCCTCCTTCTTTTCCAGCGGCATGAACGCACACGGATCATATTCGGTAATGGATACGTATCAGTCACTTGAACCAGACTTCGTTTGTGATGAGATCCAGAATGGATACTGTACGCAAGAGTTTCACGATACGTTGCCAAAATGATGGAAAGTAATCACAAGTTCAACTGGACCATGTCGCAAGTTCCCCTGCTCATCTTGCGGCGCTTCTCCGCCACGTTGATCACGACTTTCCTGCTGCTCCTTGGCATGAAAATTTTTGAGGTCGAGCCTAGCGAGCCATATCAGGCACTTATTATTATCATCGCTCTACTCTCGCTGATGATCCTGCCGGGAGGCAACAGATCGGATATGGGGATTCCGCGGCCCGTCTGGAGCCTGTCTTTCTCAGTCGCGGTCCGATGGACACTTCTTTGTGGCATATTGCTCCTGTTGGGCTACACTACAAAAACATCATCAACTTTCTCACGCAAGCTCCTGTTTTCCTGGATCATCGCGTCCCCACCGATGATAGTGTTGGCACAGTATTTTCTGGACATTGGAATCTCAAGACTCTTCAATTCGGCGGATAATGTACGAAATGTCGTCATTGCCGGCGCAAACGTTATCGGGCACGGGCTAGCTCGAAAAATCGAGTCCTCCTCACAACTTGGCATGGTCGTAAAGGGTTTCTTTGACGATCGCAGCTCCGAACGTCTGTCGAACGAAAAATCGGCACCCATCCTCGGTAAGCTCGCTGACATTCCTTCATACCTGAAGATGAATGGAACCGACATACTTTTCATGGCCTTACCCATACGCAATATTAAGCGGGTCAGCGAACTTCTAGACGAGCTCCAGGACACCACAGCTTCAATTTATTTCGTCCCTGATGTATTTGTTTTCGACCTAATTCAGTGCCGCTCGAGCGAAATCGGCGGCATGCCGATAATTGCGCTTTGCGAAACTCCATTTCAAGGCACGCAAGCTTTCGTAAAGAACATCAGCGACTACGTAATCGCGGCTTTGGTCCTACTTCTTACAAGCCCTTTGATGATTCTCATCGCACTCGCCATCAAGCTGACTTCTCCGGGACGCATCATCTTCAAGCAACGACGATACGGTTTGGACGGACGGGAGATCGTCGTCTACAAGTTTCGAACCATGAGCGTGGAACAAGACTCGGAAAAAATTCGTCAAGCCACAAAGAACGACCCCAGGGTCACACCGCTTGGTGCTTTCTTGCGTCGCTATTCTCTCGACGAGTTGCCGCAATTCATTAATGTCCTGCAAGGGCGCATGAGCGTTGTCGGGCCACGTCCACACGCTGTAGCGCATAACGAAGAATACCGTCCTCTAATCAAAGGCTATATGATTCGCCACAAGGTGAATCCCGGCATTACGGGTCTCGCACAAGTGCATGGATGCCGTGGCGAAACCAACTCCGTAGAAGACATGCGCCGGCGAATTGATTACGACCTCACCTATCTTCGTGAATGGTCTCTCAGGCTGGACGTCGAGATCATTTTCAAGACGATTGGCCGGGTATTTCATGACGACATGGCCTACTAATGGACCTGCCCTCCTCGCCTCTTGGTACATCGACCAGGCACCTGAGCGAGTAGACAGAGACGAGGCGGCAGACGCTATACCAAGTATTGGGAGAACGGGCTGCCCTTCCGTTGCGATTCAGGCAGCTTCGACAACGGTCAGAGCTTCGGAATCGTCCTTGGCTGATAGACAAACCACACATTGACCTGGTTGGAATTCGAACGCTCCCCGACAGCCGAACTTCGATCGCTAATTGTGTAGCGATAACTCGTTTCGATGACCATTGACGTTGACAAATACCAGAGAAATGTCGACTGTAACTGGACGTATTTACGGTCGTCGACCGTTGTTGCCCCTTCGATACGATCCGACTGATAGGCCCTGATTCCCAGACCGGCAGAAATCTTCTCACTCAGCCGCCTTCGAAAATTGAAATTTACGGCATCTCGAACCGTGAGCTCGCCACCGCCGCCAGCGCTAACAGAGCGTTTGTAGCGTGCGAACATCCTGATCGTATCAAGGTCTCGGATCAGCGTTACGTTGCCGACGACCTCTGGGTCCAAGGCGGTTCCTGATTGGCTGGTGTCTTCGAAGCCGATCAATGCCCTTACCTGCGTCCGTTCGGTAAGACGGTGTTGGAAACCTGCCAGAATTCCTAAGCCCGATATGTCGTCCGCCGTGGACGTTGAATCGTATTGGCGACCCGTTAGCGTTAGGAGAGCGGTATTTACGTCTGAAAAAGCACGACGATAATTCAAGTTTAGTCGGACATCCGTGTAATCGAACAGAGTCCCTGAAATTTCATCATCGTAGGCAACATCAAAGTAATCGACGTCCACTCCAATGGTTGAAATATTCGACAATTGGTAATCCCAGTTGGGTGAAAACCGCCATTTGTTGCGAGTGCCCGTCAATATCACTCGACCGGTATCATCGTCAGTAATTTCGTCCGGATCGCCGACTTCATTATCCGAAATTGCGCGCTCTGCGGTCCTGACATCCTGTCGATCGTAATTCACGCGAAACCCGAACGAGCTAGATTTGCCGTCGTGCTTAAGTTGTGACCGCAGGAACATGTCATCCGAATCGTATCGCCCCTCGTCACCATAATCCCGAAATACGGCTCTCGGTTGTACAAGAAATGTAGTCCTTTCCGACGTGTATTCAACATCTGCCTTCAAGTCCAGCAGCAAGCCAGTCAAGTCAACTTCCTGGTCGGTTCGAATATTCAGCGACGCGTTGTCGTCATACTCGCCACCAACTTTCACGATTGGTTCGAATTTCCAGCTCTGAGCAAGGGCAATACCGGGTGAACAAGCGGCCGAAATCGCTATGCAGGACATGACCAAGACAAGCGGAAGGCCTCGAGATGTCGTGTTATTTCTCGTCATATTCATTTGCCACTCCTAGCCTTCGTCCAGATCAAGGCGAAAGCCTATATTCCAGCTGCTGAACTCTCCGGATTCAAAATCACCTGTGATGGACAGGCCGCGAAGCAGCTCGTAGCCAAACCCAACGCCAAAAAGCGTATCGGCATCCAGTATTCCGGTGCTTAGATCCACATCGCCGACACCCGAGTAACGAACACTTGCTCGTAGTTCAACTTTGTCTCTGAACAGTGAGCGTATTCCGAGCGTGCCACCGATATCCTTGTCATTAGTGTCAAAGTCTTCACCGGCGAAGCTGCCGAAATCGAGATCGGTGCTGTCATAGGTAATAAGGCCGTAAATATCTGTCTTAAGTGTCAACGGCCATCGCAGACCGACACCACCTCGGACGCTGGTAAAATCAAATTCATCCTGAGCTGGAAATTGTCCCTGAAGATTGGTAACTACGGCCGCAACGTCTATATCGGAAGACTTAAAATCTACAAAAGCGAACAGGTTGTTCCAGGTCCCAACAGAACCACGAAACCGGATGCCGCTGCCGTCTGTAGTGGCGATATCGACGCTCTGGCCAACAACGATATCCGAAAATGATGCGTTCCTGCCGACATCCTGCTGGCCAAATCCAATATCAAACCACGAGTATCGAATATCCTGTGCCGCTGCTGTTGACGAGACCACTATCAGCAGCAATGCGGCAACAACTCTTGCCAATGAACTATGCATTTTCAATTCCCCGTCGATTCATGTTCTTTTCCCCAGCCAAAATTATTGCATGTTTGGCATGATATGCGCTTAAGCACGCGCCGATCATCAGCAACAACAATGCGAGCGAGCTCAGCGCACCACCACCACCACCGCCAGTGCCAGCGGCAGTTGTAACTGTAACTGTTCGCGTTATCGGGGGCGCGTTATTGCCGGCACGGTCTGTCACGTTGTAAGTAACGATATAACTGCCAACGACGGCTGTATTAACGGAACCAGTCGCTACGACTGAGCCGCTGATGTCACCATCTATGTTGTCTTGAGCGGTTGCTCCTGCGTCTGAGTATGCGCTGCCGGATGCCACACTCACCGCTGCATTGCCCGCTAAGGTAAGCACAGGTGGCACAGCATCCCCGAACCCCAGGTTTCCGAAACCATCGTTAAGGAAAATGCCTACGCCCGAAACGACGGCACCACCCATCGCGAGATCGACACCACCTGCATCACCAACATCAGCCATGCCGAGTTCGGTCAGCACACCGACCCTTGAATCAGCATCCACGATCTGCTCGCTGTGCAGATCAAATCCACTACCTGTTGCTGTCCATATCTGGTGCACGCTGCTGGAATTGATGAATACGAGGTCGGTTAAACCGTCTCTGTTTACGTCCGCGGCATGGATGTCATTAGTCGATGACGTGCCCAACACAGCAAACGGGGCACCAAACCCGCCAGTTCCATCATTGATGAGCACAGGATTTTTCGGGATATCTCCGGCTCCGGATAAATCCCGGCCAAACGCAAGATCAGGCCTTAGATCTCCGCCAAACTCGCCAATGGTGACTGCCGCCGCATCGCCGATTGCCAAGTTATCGCCTTGAGTAAATCCATCACCCGCGTTCTTGAACCAGATATTGCTGTCACTACCAGTATTGGCGAAAACGATGTCGTCTCGTGCATCGCTATTCAATTTTGCTACGGCGACCGAACGGCTGTTTGCATTGCCGAGAGTCCGGTGGAGTGCAAAGCCTCCGAATCCATCGCCCAGGTAAACTGGATTTCCCTCAATCGTCGCGAATACGATGTCGAGGATTCCATCGTTATCAAAATCACCAACAGCGACATCCTGGCTGAACGTTAATCCCAGCGTCGCCATAAGTGTGAAGTTCCCAACGCCGTCATTGCTATAAACAACATCTCCTTGCCCACCACCGTTTGCGACAACCAGATCCAGTGTGCCGTTCCTGTCAAAGTCAGCGACAGCGACGCCTTCGTTAGCAGAATTATCTGGAAGCGAAATCGCCGTCGTTGCAAAATCCCTGAAGCCGCCGCTCAGGTATATCTGTATAGGCTGTCCGGCTGCTGTTCCAGCGATCAAATCGACCACGCCATCTCCATCAACGTCTCCTGCGGCTAGAGAGCGGACCTCGGCGTTACCAAGCACCTGAACCGCGCCGATACTGAATGCCTCTGCGACACCGACCGCAACCTGACCGGAGTTATCAGCAATGTTTGGGTCGATGGGGACTACATCTGAACTCAGAGCTGATGCGAAGACAACAACGTCACCCGCGGTACTTGTCGTCGTCGTGAAAACAACCGTTGCGGATCCGCCGACAGGAAGACTCCCCAACGAGCAAGCAAAGTCACTGACCTGGCCATCAGGCGCTTGAATCGTACAGCTGCTTGTGGACGAAATGTTCAGTCCTGAGCCAACGAAGCTGCCTGTGAGCTCGATATTTGTCGCCGCCTGAGGGCCAACGGCATTGCTTGCCGTCAGCGTCCACTGCAATTCATCATTTAGCATTGCAGGATCCGGAGCAGCACTGATATTGAGCGATACGTTGGCGCGATCCAGTGCCGATATGTTCAGCTCGAATTCGGTCTGTGCCGGATTCGATCCCGGCTGACCGTCTGAAGCAGTGACAACAATGGTGTAAGGTTCATTGTCGCGCGCGTCTTCAATACGAGACGTCCCGGAAAAAACGCCTGTTTGTGAATCAAAGCTCAGGTTGCCGCTCGCGGGCAAGCCACTCGCCGTGAAGGTAAGCACGTCGTTATCCGCATCTGTGAAGTTGTCAGAAATGTTCAGGTCGAATTCGGACCCCTCGATAGCGACCTGACTTGCAATCAGAGTATCGACAACGGGTTCGTCGTTTACCGGACCGACATTGACCGTCAACGGAAATGGCGCGCTGGTCGCATTAAGCTCGCCGCTGCTATCAGTCACTGTCGCGAGTACCGTTAAATCGCCGTTGAAGTTCGCATCCGGTGTTAGCGTATTTCCGGCCAATGTGTAATTCGCACCATCCTGCAGCAGCAGTACAAAATCATCAGGAAAAATATTGTCCGGATCGAACACGGTCAGGTCGGTGACAAGAATTGTCAGCGAAGCATCCTCGGCTGTACTCAGTGGTTCCTGGCCCGTAATCACGGGCTGATCGTTGACTGCCGTTACGCTAACAACGACATTGAAAACAGCACTTTCGTTCTCGCCGTCATTGACCGTGACCGGCACGCTAAGATCACCAACGAAATCCAGTATCGGCGTGATAGTGTTGTCGACCCGTGTGTAATTGTCATTGAGACCATCCTGAACTTCCAGAGTGAAACCAATCGGGTACGTGTCGTCGTCGATATCCGTAACTGTCAGCATGTCCAGCGTCATCAGCAGCGCCGTATCCTCAGCTGTCGAAACGGGTAGCTGGCCTGTAATCGTCGGCGCAACGTTGCCGATGTCAATTCCCACGCTTAAGACAGGACTGCCAATCGGCTCACCCGTAGCCGCTACGGGCGTGACTTCAAACTGAAGTGATGCCTTCTTATCTGCTCCTTTTACCGAATAGGTCGTCGATCTTGCTCCACCAATTGGCGAGCCATCACGTAGCCAGCGGAAAGTCGAATTCCCCTCCAGATCACCGTCAACATCAGCGTACGTATAAGATCCGAGCAAGTCCTCACCCGCCTGAGGAATGCCACTAATGATGACATTCGTCGCCGTTGGCGCTGCATTGGGTGTGATGGCCACGCCGAGACTCGGCACCGCCAGCCCCGGGTTCGCACCCGTAGCCGCGATCGGCGTTACCTCAAAGACCAATGTCGCACCCTGGTCTGCCAGCACCACCGTGTAGTTTTGTGTCATCGCAATGGGTGTTCCATCACGCAGCCAGCGGAAGGTCGACGCGCCTGGTCCGTCGCCGTCCACATCATCGAAGGTGTAAAGACCTGTCAGCAACTCACCCAGGGCCGGAATGCCGTCAATCGATACAGCGGTCGCTGTCGGTACGACATTGGGAGCAACGACCACACCACCGCTCGCAACCGCCAGCCCCGGGTTCGCGCCCGTAGCCGCGATCGGCGTGACCTCAAAGACCAATGTCGCACCCTGGTCTGCCAGCACCACCGTGTAAGCTTGCGACGTTGCGATGGGCGCTCCATCTCGCAGCCAGCGGAAAGTCGACACACCTGGTCCGTCGCCGTCCACATCGTCGAAGGTATAAAGACCCGTGAGCAACTCACCCAGGGCCGGAACACCACTAATCGATACGGCGGTTGCTGTCGGTACCACGTTGGGAGCAACGACCACACCACCGCTCACAACCGTCAGCCCCGGGTTCTCGCCCGTTGCAGCGATCGGCCTGACCACAAAGAACAATGTCCTGCCCTGATCTGCCAGCACCACCGTGTAGTTTTGTGTCGTCGCAATGCGCCTTCCGTCACGCAGCCAAAGGAAATTCGACGCGCCTTCGATGTCGCCGTCCGTATCTCCGTAGGTATACTCACCGGTCAGTAACTGACCCAAGGCTGGAATACCACCAATCGATACGTCGATCGCCGTCGGCACCGCTGCCATTGCCGGAGTCGACAACAATGCAAAAACGAAAAGGATTACAATACGCCGGACGCGCCGCAGCGCATCTACTGATTTGAATTTGTGCTTCATCGAGACCTTTCCGATTTGTCCCTGAGCTTGGACGGGGCCGGTCTTTGTACTGGAATTCTCTATTCCAGAACCGGTCTTATTTAAGCCCTTGAGAATACTAAAAACTGCGCTTCAAGTCTGAGCCTGCGATCCTGTTCCAAAATGTGAACTGCATCACACTTTCGGAACCAGCGTACAGGACGCTCATATTTGGCTCAATAGCCCGCCGTGTCTGGCGCGTATAACGGGCCGACAAGGTCCGCCCGATTGGGATTATGTCAAGTAATATCGAGCAGGATCGACTGAATTCAAAGCCCTGAAACGGCATCAAAATCGATCAGGCAAGCGCCTCAAGAAGAGACAAAATCTCACTGACCTTCGCCTGCATCAGCGTCTTGTCCGCCCGACTCTCGACGTTCAGGCGAATCACCGGCTCCGTATTCGACATACGAATATTGAAGCGCCAGTCTTCGAACTCGAAACTATAGCCGTCCAGCGTATCAACAAACAGGGCTTTTCCGGCGTATCGATCATGTAAGGCCTGCAGCGTTGCTCGCGCATCAGCAACCTCCCGATTAATCTCACCACTTGCCGGGTACATCGCCATGCGCTCGCCGACAAGTTCGGAAAGCGACTTTCCTGAAACAGAAATAAGTTCCGCAACTAAGAGCCAGGGAATCATCCCGCTATCGGCATAAGAGAAATCACGGAAATAGTGATGCGCACTCATCTCGCCGCCATACACCGCGTCGACTTCGCGCATCTTCTCCTTAATGAAGGAGTGCCCCGACTTGCTCTGCACAGCCACGCCGCCTGCCGCCTTGACGATATCCAAGGTGTTCCAGACCACTCGCGGATCATGAATCACCTTCGAGCCAGGATTTTTCTGCAGAATGCTCTCCGCCAGCAGTCCGACTATGTAATAACCATCTATAAACGTGCCGTTTTCATCAAACAGGAAACAGCGATCAAAATCACCATCCCAGGCGATACCCAGGTCGGCTTTTTGTTCCAAAACCGCCGCCGAGGTTACGTCCTGGTTCTCAAGCAACATTGGATTGGGTATGCCATTGGGAAACGTCCCGTCGGGCGCGTAATTTACGTCAACAAATTCGAACGGCAGATGACTTTTGAGCCCATCCATCGCGATACCGGCGCCGCCGTTGCCGGGATTCACCACCAGCTTCAACGCCCTTAGAGCCGAGACATCAATGTAGGTCAGCAGATGGGCGATATAGGCATCAAATATGTCGACGGACAATCGAAAGCCGGGCTCCGGACCAACCAGGCGATCGTCACTTTCGGCAAGCTTGCGGATATCCTGCAAACCCGTATCGCCACTAATAGGTCGCGCTTCTTCACGTACAATTTTCAGCCCGTTGTAATCGGCAGGGTTGTGACTTGCTGTAACCATGATGCCGCCATCGGCATTCAGGTGGTCCGTCGCGAAATACACCATCTCTGTTCCGCATAATCCGATATCGAGTACCTCGGCCCCAGCCTCAATCAAGCCCTTGCAAACAGCGTCAGTCAGTTCAGCACTCGAAAGGCGAATATCGCGCCCGACGACAACTCGCTTTGCCTGCAAGTACTCGGCGGTCGCGTTACCTATTCGGTAAGCAACGTCGGGGTTCAGTTGGTTCGGAATTTGCCCACGGATGTCGTAGGCCTTAAAGCAATCTATTTTTATTGGCATATGGTATCCCCTTGTAGGAGTGCGTCCCACGCGCGACCAACCAATGTCGGCCGTAAGACGGCCTCCTACGTATTGGTGCCTTCACGGCCGTAGTTATCTTCAAGGCGAACGATATCATCTTCACCCAGGTAATCGCCGCATTGAACCTCGATGATATGTACAGGCTCGTCGTACGGGTTTGCAATACGGTGAACATCGCCTATTGAGATATAGGTGGACTCGTTGACGTTTAGGTCGAACTCGTCATCGTTCTTTGTAATGCGAGCGGTCCCTTTGACCACAACCCAATGCTCTGATCGGTGCGCATGCTTCTGCAGCGACAATATCGCCCCGGGTTTAACGATCAAACGCTTAACCTGAAAGTTATCAGCATTTTCAAGGCTGTCATAACTTCCCCAGGGGCGAAATACTTGCCGGTGAAGCTTCGTTTCCTCCCGCCCGCTTTCCTTCAGGCGATCCACAAGTTCCTTGACGTCCTGCGATTGCGCCTTGTCGGCGACGAGCACAGAGTCTTTCGTTTCGACAATAATGAGGTCTTTTACTCCAACCGCAGCCACCAACCGACTTTCCGCCTGCACGTAGGTGCCTTCACAATTGTGAATCAGTGCATCCCCGTCCAGCGAATTGCCATTCTCATCCGATTCACAGACGTCCTGCAATGCAGACCAGGAACCAACGTCAGACCATCCCGCATCCAACGGCACCATCGACGAGTTGCTGGATTTTTCCATCACGGCATAGTCGATCGAATCTGCTCGACATCGCTTGAATGCCTCGGCATCGGGACGAACGAAATCGCCATCAAGAGATTTGTCCGCCATGCTTTCCTTACAGGCGGCAAGGATATCGGGAGCCTGCTTTTGTAGTTCCGCAAGAAACGTCGAAGCACGAAACAAGAACATTCCGCTGTTCCAGTAATAACTGCCCTCATCAAGGTATTTCTGTGCGGTATCGGCATCCGGCTTTTCGACGAATTCCTCGACGGGCACCGGCTCACCGTTCTTGACGTTCGCCCGAACATATCCGTAACCCGTCTCCGGCTTCGTCGGAACAATACCAAAGGTCACCAAACGACCCTGTTCCGCCGCTGCAACTCCCTTTTTCACGGTAGCCTGAAAAGCATCGACGTCTTTAATGACGTGATCTGCTGCCATGATCAGAAGAATGGCATCGCCTTCTGTCTCTATCGCGTGCAGCGCAGCCAGCGCAACCGCCGGTGCTGTGTTGCGTCCCTCGGGCTCCAGAATAATCTGCGAGCGCATTTCGATAGCGTTGATTTGTTCGGCCACCGAAAAGCGATGGCTCTCATTGCTGACAATCAAACAAGACTCTGCAGCGCGCTCAAGACCGTTAATTCGTAACGCCGTTGCCTGCAGCATTGTGTGCTCACCAACCAGCGGCAGAAGCTGTTTCGGGTACATTGAGCGAGATGCGGGCCAAAGTCTCGTGCCTGAACCGCCGGATAAGATGACAGGGATTATATTATTCATAGTATTTGTCGCGCGCAGGGCGCGCTCCTACACCGACTCATCTGTTTTCCGCCGTCCATACGGCTGGGCCGAATCAGAGTTGGCGTTGCCACGCCCGATCGCATGGTAAGTGATGCCCATCGTTTGTAACATCTGCGGATCAAACAGGTTTCGACCATCGAAAATCACCGATTCGCTGAGCGCCTTTTTGATCATATCGAAGTCCGGGCTCTGGAATTCCTGCCACTCTGTGATGATCACCAGTGCATCGCTTCCATCCAATGCGCCGTAGGCTGTCTCGCACAGTTCAAGCCCGTCTTGGTTTGGGTAGATGCGAGCTGCTTCTTCCATCGCTTCCGGATCGTAAGCTCTGACGTTCGCTCCCGCCTCCCACAATGACTCCATGATCACGCGACTCGGTGCCGCTCGCATATCGTCAGTCCGAGGTTTAAACGACAAACCCCACAGTGCAATCGTCTTGCCTTTAAGATCGTCGCCGTAATGCGATTGAATCTTCTCAAACACTCGGCGCTTCTGGCGAAGATTGACCTCTTCGACCGCATTCAACAGTGAAGCGTCGTAGCCCGCATCAGCTGCCGACTTCGCCAGCGCCTGAACATCCTTCGGAAAACACGATCCGCCGTAGCCCGCGCCTGGATAGATAAAGTGATAACCGATACGTGGATCGGAGCCAATGCCCAATCGGACATTCTCGATGTCCGCACCGAATCGCTCCGCGAGGTTCGCCAACTCATTCATAAAGCTGATCTTAGTGGCAAGCATCGCGTTCGCCGCGTACTTCGTTAGCTCGGCCGAACGTATGTCCATGCTGATGACACGATCGTGATTTCGGTTGAATGGTTCGTACAGAGACTTCAGCAGTTCGGTTGTTCGCGGATTGTCTGTACCGATAATGATGCGATCCGGCTTCATGAAGTCGCTGATCGCGGCACCTTCTTTCAGGAACTCCGGATTTGAGACGACGTCGTACTCAACCGACTTGCCACGTTCCTTTAGTGCTTTCCCGATCTCAGCATGGACTTTGTCCGCCGTGCCCACTGGCACCGTCGATTTATCCACGACAATCCGATACTCGTCCATGTTCTCGCCAATAGCTTTGGCGACCGCCAGGACATGCTTGAGATCGGCTGAGCCGTCCTCGTCGGGTGGCGTGCCCACGGAAATAAACTGGAACAGGCCGTGGTCAACAGCCTTTTCGACGTCTGTGGTGAACTCCAGTCGACCGGCCTCCATGTTGCGCTCGATGTAAGCCTCGAGCCCCGGCTCATAGATGGGGACTTCGCCGTCATTCAGACGAGCAATCTTCGCCTCGTCAATGTCATAGCAAACGACGTGGTTGCCCATTTCTGCCATGCAGGCGCCTGTAACCAGGCCAACATAGCCGGATCCGAAGAT
>RCNC010000042.1_pt1 | contig 60071 bp, 51 predicted proteins | sample 2041301 | NCBI WGS metagenome assembly RCNC01 (sample SAMN09708231, study PRJNA481090) | Marine sediment metagenome, whole genome shotgun sequencing project. | biome: marine sediment; feature: ocean; material: sediment; isolation source: Sewage treatment plant 13A marine sediment (STP13A) ...
GGAAAACCATAACCTCTTGACTTACATGAGGAATCGAACACCCATTGAATCAACGCATATGCTGCAATTAACGGGATGTGCTCAAAGGAAACTGTTTCACATGCTCCTTTTTCAATGCTTCTTTTGATCTCAATAATCGTTTGAGAATCAACACGGATTTTCTTCCCCAAATATATCGCCTTGAGCCGAAGCAACGATCGGGTTTTGAGTTTTCGCAGCCGTTTTTGCAGGGCTACATAATCCTCGTGCAGTGTATCTTTGCCGATGTCACGCAAGAAATGAAAGTGACAGATGAAATCGGGTAATCCTGGGAAAACCTCGTCTGTTGCCGAAACGATTCCTTTACCCATGTCATGGACAAGCGCTAATGGAGAACCATATTGCTCCTTTATACGTTGAAAAAATGGAACAAGCTGTTCTTTACTTTCCGAGGGGATTTTGATGCTGTCTAAAATCAGTTCTGATATCCCATCAAGACCGCAAAACAGATGAGGACTGTCTCCCTCGCAGGTACCATCAACATGAAGAATGTACCCGCCTCGACAAGCAATGGATTCTCGTAGTAGTTTTTGGCTTTCTCGGTGGGCAAGAGCCAGATAGATAATAAATTTCCTGCCCAAGTAGCTTATCTCCCTCTCCGAGATAAATACATTTTTACTAGCCATCTCCTGTATGATTTCCTGATTGTTTCGACAATCAATAAAGAGCGCCATACCTACAGCTATGATGACATCAAATCCAAATGTACAATGTACGGGCACGAGTTTTCGGAGCTGGGTTGAATGGAAAATCCTACTATCAGCCGGACATTCCAAGACTGTTTCCTTTGCGCGGAAGGCGCCAATATCCATGGTCACTAACGTCTTTATCCAGGTTTTACGTACCTGTAAGATCATCCCGCAATCAGGACAAAATTCTGTTTCTGGATAAAAGTGCATGAGAGGGGAGGAAGAAAACAGGGCTGTTGCACTATGCCCCGTAATCAACTTATCGATGTTGGCCCTCAGTAATTTTATGGCAGTGTAGCCTGATTTTTTTTTAACAAACCATGAGAGTACAGAAAATGTTGGACTGCGGACTTTGACAATCTGCTCTTCTTGACTTCAGGCAACATCAGGATTTCTTCTATAGATATGCCATGATGCTTGATAATTGCCACCAGAATCATAACAGCATCACCAGCTGATACAGCCAGAGCTGGAAATGTGCCTGAGGTCTTCTCCTGGATCTGCTTGTTGTAAACATCAGATTCGTCTGAAAAATAGACGTAAACGCCGTCATGCTTTTCTCTCCGTATGCCGGTGACATTCCGAAAATGATGAACAAAAGACTGAGGGGCAAGTCCAAGAATGTTGCCGAGTTCACTACCAGAAAGACCAGATGTGGATGCGCAGACCAAGTGAATAATGGTCTTCTTGAGATTACCATGTCCTGAAAAGGCTACGTTCTTAAATCGCCATAACCCCATCTCGTCGAAGATGGGAATTTCTGGAAGTGTGTAGTACTTACCGTTCTGGTTATAGCTCGTGTAGGTTTTCCACATTTTAAGCTTTGTCTGAGCAGTCCTTGATGAGCATTGTAAAATTTCCACAAGTTTAGGAAGGGTAAATATCTTCTCTTTTTTCAATGTAGATCTTGCAAATACAAGGTTAGCGGCTTCAATTCTTGGCATCATCACACCTCTTCGTAGTATATGATATTGTATTTATAGTATCATATACTACGAAGTAATAAAAGTGATTTTGACCGGATTCCTTGAGATTTTGGAAGAATCATCGCTAAAACTTAAAACATATACTATGAAAAAGGGAACAGGTTGAAACAATTAGGTGAAAAAATGATGGGTTACAAAATCCAACCGTTATTTGCGGTCATAGTTTTTTTTTCAGGATAATTTGAACGAATTGGAAGTAATAACAGGAGGTTATTTAAAAATAAATATGATAAAACTTTTCGGGTTTATTTTTTGATTTCTGACATTGGTTCTTGTTCATTACGGCTGAGCGGTATGTCCCATTTCTTCATGTACTTCCAAATCGAAGTGTGACTGAGGCCGACTCTTCGCGCAGCCTCAGCCTTACTCCAAGAACAATCGTCCAGCAGGGAGAGCAGACTTTCTTTGGTCAATTTTTCTCGACTTGATTGTGTTTTTTTCCGAGAACCTGGTTTGGTATTGTCAGCCGTGCTATTTCTGCGAATTTCAACAGGGAGATCCTCCAACTCGATTCTGTCGCTGCTGCAGAGGACAAACGAATGCTCAATGGCATTTTCAAGCTCCCTTACATTTCCTGGCCAATTGTAGTCCATAAAGGCACGCATAACTCGTCGCGAGGTATCCAGTATCGACTTGCCGGTCTTTTTAGTCATCGATTGAATGAAATGGCTTACCAGCAAAGGAATGTCTTCTTTACGGTCCCGGAGAGGCGGAAGGTTAATCGGGAATACCTTGAGTCTGTAATAGAGATCTTCCCGGAAAACGCCCTGGCATACATTGGCGTAAAGGTCCTGATGAGTGGCAGTGACGATACGGATATTGATTTTTCGTTTTATTGATTCACCTACACGTTCAATCTCCCGCTCCTGGAGGACACGCAGTAGTTTGACCTGGATAAATGAACTCAATTCTCCTATTTCATCAAGAAAAATAGTGCCGCCGTTAGCCTCTTCAAATCTTCCAATTCGGTCACGAACAGCCCCTGTATAGGCACCTTTTACATGCCCAAATAATTCGCTTTCCAGCAACGTTTCGGACAGAGCGCTGCAATTAACCGTGACCAGTAAATTGTTTTTGCGCTCACTGTTGTAATGAATAGCGCCGGCAACAAGCTCTTTTCCCGTACCGCTTTCACCCTGTATAAGGATCGTTGCGTCACTTGCGGCTGCTGCCTTAATAGCAGAAAAGACCTCACGCATTGCCCGGCTTTTTCCAATAATATTATCTAGCCGATGAAATTCACCCAACCGTAAAGCAGCTTCTTCCGCTCTTTTACGTGCCTTATTCAGCTCAGTAAGATCAGTGACAGTTTCTACCACGCCAAGGAGGCGTCCTTGCTCATCCTTGACAACACTGGCATTCTTTATGACCGAAACGTCATGACCTTTTTTATGTTGTAATTGGCACTCCTTGGCTTCAGAGTAATTTTGTTTAAATATTTTACATTTTTTAATATCTGCAGGGCAGCTTTTCCCAAAACAGCGGCTGCAGCGAAGAATTGCACAGGTCTTTCCCAAGGCTTCATCAGCAGTGTAACCGCTTATTCTCTCCATCGATCGATTCCATGATGAAATAATACCATTGGCATCCATGGTGAAAACACCATCTGCCATGGAGTCAATGATTCGACTAATGAACTGATGGTTCCATATCTCGTGTGTTTTTCTAATCATTTCAAAATATAAACTCGTTAATCAACTTTGGTGGGCAGGTGTAACGTTACCAAGCGTTACCAGTATTAATAGTAACAACAGGCAACTCCGTCAATAGATTATTATGTTATTAAATAACAAATAGTTACGAAATAAATATCAGTTGGCATGAATTTTGTTAGAAGAACACTTAGAAACAGGAGGATATTCTAGTGAGACCTCGTGAGATTAAATCGTTAGAGACATTAAGACAAACCATTAATACAGAACATCGAATTGTATTCTGTAATACCCCCTGGTCTGCTCCCTGCCAGAATCAGTATGCAATAGTTGTGAAGGCCGCAGAGTCTTATATTGGCTGGGAGTCAATTGTTCAAATTGATATAGATAGATATCCAGAAATAGCTGCAGAGTTGGCCATTCAGAGTATACCGACGATTGTAGTATTTTACCGAGGGAAGGAACTTCACCGTTTCGTGGGTCTGCAATCTCTGGAGAATTTGTTAAAAGCCCTGGACAATATTCTACCCGATAGCCCTTCTGCCTGCTTTAATTACGAAATAAAAAAACACTCATTCAGAGATTGAATCAAATCCTAAGAGGAGAAACCAATATGGGAAGATGTATCAATCATCCGGATCGTGAAACCAGCTACCATTGTTTGAAATACAACATCTATCTCTGTGATGAGTGTCTGGGCTGCAGAGATCCCAAAATATATTGTAAATTTCGTTCTTCCTGCATTGTCTGGTTCATGACCAAAAAGAATAAAAAAATAGCCTATAACGCTGCATCTGCGTCTGCCAGAGTGTAAAAAAAATATTAAAAATTAATTAATAATGAGGGCGTAGTATGGGCAGAAATGAAAATTTGTTATGCGATCGAAAGCGATAAGAGTGTCCCCCAGTTTGTTGCTGATTTCTCAGCTATTGTCAAGGCGAACAAGTTTGTCATTAACAATCTCGATACCATGGACATGAAGACAACGTTGCATCAGCATGGCGGTGAAGTTCCCGGTGATTTTGATCTACACATGGTGCATGTATGCAAGCCCACCAAGTCGGACAAAAGTCTTACGTTCAACCAGGAGCGGGCTATCTTTATGCCAAAGTTTATACATGTTTTTTCTAAAGATACCAGAACTCAGGTGCGTTATTTGCGTTACAATCCCGAGCAGGTTTCTGCCATGGTGCCGGATGATCCTCAATTTCCTGAATCCCTGACACAGACCTTTGAGAAGATATGCACCATGATTGACGAGGCAAAATAGTATCAATTGAAAGCAATCGTTATCAATGTCGCGCAGTGAGCAACTGCATGCCCCCATCAGAGGAGATAGTAAATGCTTAACATGTTAAAATTCATGCAGAAAAATCTTGTTTATGTGATCCCCGTTTCAATGATTTGCGGACTTCTTGGCGGTGGGTATTTGTTCGATGCCAAGCCGCTGAAGCAGCTGATTATTCCGATTACCTTTATCATGGTCTACCCGATGATGGTTACCCTCAACATCAAGTCAATATTCAAGGGGCATGACCTGAAATTACAGCTGACCACTCAGTTCATCAACTTTATCATCGTCCCTATTATAGTCTTTTCCATCGGTAAGATGTTTTTGTCAGGCGATGCCGAGAAGTATGGTCTCTGGGCAGTTGGACTCTTTTTAATCGGCGTTTTGCCGGCCTCGGGTATGACTATCTCCTGGACTGGATTTGCCAAGGGCAATAAGGAGGCTGCCACGAAGATGCTTGTCTTCGGACTGATTATTGGCGCCATTGCAGCACCGGTATATACCAAGGTCTTCATGGGGACAACCGTCGACGTGGACATGCTGCACATGTTCAGGCAGATCTGTATTTTTGTCTTTGTACCTCTTATTGCCGGTATTGTGACCCAGAATTATCTGGTTAAAAAACATGGGAAGAAGATCTGGATTGAGGTGTATAAACCAAAATTTCCGCCCATTTCTGCCCTGGGTGTCACCATGATTGCCTTTGTAGCTATGTCCCTGAAAGCTAGGAATATACTTGCAAATCCAGGTGACATTATCACAATCCTGATTCCTCTAATAGTTTTCTATTTGCTTTCTTATATCTTGCTGACTCTGGTTGGCAAGATGTTTTTCCAGCGTGCGGATGCCGTTGCCATGGTCTTCGGTGTAGTGATGCGTGATCTTTCAATTGCCCTTGCCATTGCTATGACAGCTTTTAAAGAGCAGGGAATGACGATTGCTCTGCTTATATCACTGGCCTATGTTATCCAGATTCAGTCTGCTGCATGGTATGTCAAACTTGTGCCTTTTTTGTTTGGCTCCAGGGTAATAAAGGATGAGAATCATATTAAACTTGTAAAGCAAGAAGCCCCGTTGCGATAAAATGGAGATATCCAGTAGAACAGATTTTGCAAATGGCAAACGATGAAGAGCCTGACCTCATTGTTGTTGGAGCCAGAGGGCATAGTATGCTGGATGATCTGCTTGTCGGCAGTGTTGCCAGAGGAGATCTCGAAAGCATTCCGTTTTTAGCTTCTCCCTGTACATCTCCGGAAGATTGACAGTAAAAACCTTCAAACCTTGACCATTACGACAACGTAGCAGACTATTCTTATTTACAATTTTTTTTATTCATCTTTATTTTATCATGACTTCAGAAGAGTTTGATATCATTTCTCAAAACTAATCTAATAGGTATCTATACCTATCCCAAGATAGGTACATGCTCCTATTGTGGCATTTGATCATGCTTGTTATACAGTCAAATGAATATATAGACTCACTGGATACAAGTAGGACTATACAGATATTTTTTTACACTTGAATGAAACTTACCCCTGAACAATAAGAGGATCATCATGTGGAATAATGAATAGTACTGGTTTATCTGGTTGTTCCCCCTTGCATTCCAAATTGTACTTCCATTACTGGTTTTATGTTGTTGGTCAGTGTCAAAAATATCAGGCTTAATTTTTAGTAATGATGAGTCAACTATCAAGGCTGAACCAGTTCAAGCTTAGTAGAAAATAAGAATAGACTGCCATATCAACCTCTTCTTTTCTGCTACAGGAAGGGTCACTCCCTGACCCTTCCTGTTTTTATTTAAAGTATAGAAAGAGATAGTTCCAGCATCACTTCCAAAATAGAATTATGGAAAAGAACTGCCTTAACTGCCACTTTTTCTGTAAACAAAGTACTTCTCAGAAAAAGGACATAAATTCACCCCACATATCCCTAAGCGAGCCCGAGCGAGAGCATCTGACTTCATTCCCTAAAGCAATAGACTCGAACGGTTTTAATCTCTCAGCAAACTCTCTGATGTGCTATATCGGCAACTGGAGTATGAACCCAGGTCCATTGTTTTCTACAACGAACCAGTCAACCTTTATGAGGAATAGAGATCGCTGTTCTTCCTTCATACTCTATAGACCAGGTATGGAACTATTGGTAGGTGCCAAATTCAGAAATTCCAAGCTCACAAAGAAGTTCTCCTTCATTAGAGTGGCATTGTTGATTGTCATGGTTTTCCCAATTCTAATGGCTGGTTTTGCCCTAGCTTTCCTCAGATGAAATCGGGTAATATCAGGTTGTTAGTTTTCTCCTTGGAATGCGAAGATTATTCCTGTCAATCCCGACCGAAGATCCTCCTTTACTCCATATCGAGAGCTCATTGGCTCTGCGAATACTCCTTAAAAGAATCCTTGAATGAGATCAGTCACCGTACTCACTATTAGTGCTCGTTTTGGGGTCTTAGGGCTCGGCATTTCAGCAGTAGGAATTGTGTTGGTCATAATGAACCTGACTGTTTGGTACTTGTTGAAATCACATTTGACCTTTTGTCACGCGAAACATCTCTAGCGCGCAAATGGAGTCACCGCGGGCAGCTTATGGAGATTGAAGCAATGATCCACATCTGATGAAAGTTCACTCACAATTGTAAAAGTAAATCCTCATAAAATGCTTACCTTTAATACAGATTTAAGCCTAAAATGTATTATCATCAAAGAGACAGACAATAAAACTGAACAATTGAAACTATTGAACAGTATCTATTGGCAAGCGATACTCCAGCAGCCATAAGTGTATATTTGAAAAGAAGGAATCACTATAAAAGGTGGATTCATGAAAATCGGATACAGCAGAGTATCAACGGTCAGTCAACGCCCAAAGATTCAACATGATGCACTTGAATCCTGCGGGTGCCGAAGGTTTTATGCCGACATAAGTTTCGAAGAAAACGAAGAGCAGCCCGAACTTGATCGCTTATTAGGACATTTAAAACCCAGTGATATTCTCGTTGTATGGCGGCTTGATAGATTGAGTTCCAGTATCAGGCGATTATTCAAAACAATAGAGAGTCTTCAGATGAAAAATGTAACCCTCGTTTCTCTTGAAGAAGGTTTTGACACCTCCAAACCAAATGGATGGGAGGCCCTCAAACAGTCACTCAAATGGTCATTGAATGAAGACCTTCCAGCGGGAACCGCTAAGATCTATCTATGGCTTGATGGTGGTTATGGTCACGTAAAAGTCGAGAATTGCAGGACAGGGATTCAGGAACTTGACGAACTGGCTCATGAAGCAGTTAAGATAATCGGATGCAGCCCCGAGGAAGGTTATCCCGGTTTTGACGTTGCAAGTTATCTTGTCGATACCTTTGGTGGTTCAATTGAGCGCGTGGAATATGGCAGGTTGTGATTGCTGAAACTGCCACCTTCAATTTCTCTATAAATCTAGGCAGTATCTGTTTATCTGATAGAAAAACTTCCACCAAAGCCACGCACTCTAACTTCGGGTTCCTGTTTTCTTATCAAATAATCCCCTTCATTTTCCTGCCATTAGTAGTTAACATTACATCTGAGGAAATAGAGCAGTATGCTTTGCTAGGCGATTGGTATCAAATATAACCCCTTTTAAAACACTAACTGAGTTTTCCAAACAGCAACATGAATCTTTTCTTGCAAACGGCTATGAACAGGCGACAAGTTTCCGACAATTGGCCGAGCCTATTGAAAAAATCAAAATACCGCTTATTTTGGTCCATCATACACCTCCATTGGCAACAACGGATCGCCTGCTCAGCGGAAAGCCTGTCGGCTCAGCAGTGACACGCAGAATTATTGAGGAGCAGCAGCCGGATCTGTGCATAGCAGGTCATATATACATGAAGCAAAAGGCGTCGACCAGATAGGGAAAAAACCCATATATAACCCGGGCATGTTTCGAGATGGCGGCTGGCTTGAGATACCCATTAACAAATCGGAACTAAAAAGAATACTGCATGAGCACCCATAGAAACACCATCATCATCGGGGGCGGGTTGTCAGGACTCATTATCGCCCACAAGCTAAAGCTGAACAGCCCTAATAATCGTTTTGCCATCCTGGAGAAATCTGATCATACCGGTGGTGTCATTCGTTCATTTCAGGAAGATGGCTTCCTGGCTGAGATTGGCCCCCACGGTTTTCTTGATAATTGCCAGGAAAGCAAAGAGTTGCTGGTAGAAACAGGGCTCGATCGGGAGAGTGTCAAAGCACCGCTCTCAAGCTTTGTCCGTTACGTCTGCATGAACGGCAGACTAATGATGATCCCCCAGTCTCCGATGAAAATCATCAAGGCCCCTCTTATCCCCTGGAGGGACAAATTCAGAGTCCTTGGGGATCTATTCAGGGAGCCGCTTGAAGGAGAGCCAACAGTCGCAAAATGGGCTGATTATCGCTTTGGCAAAGCCCTCCTGCCCTATATTGATGCGGTCTTTACCGGCACCTATGCCGGTGACTACAATGAACTCAAAATTGATGCAGTCATGCCCGGAGTCAGGGCGCTTGAGAAACAATACGGATCAGTGATCAGGGGGGTGATCGCCAAGGCTCGGGCTGCAAAGAAAAAGAACAGATCCGGAAAAAAACTGGAAATGCCGTCAATGACCAGTTTCCCCGAAGGAATGCAGCGGCTGCCCAAGAAATTATCAGAATTACTGGTGCATGGTGAGGAATTATTTCTGAATTCTCCGGCCACCCGCCTGCGTAAAACGCAACGCGGCTGGTCTGTTGACACACCTGACACCACCTTTCATGGTGAAAACCTGGTAGTTGCCCTGCCGGTGAACCAGGCCCTTGATCTGCTTTCCGGAATCGATTCTTCACTACCGCTCAGGCAGATTCCGGAAGCATGGATCGCCACTGTTGTTTTTGGATTTGAGGGGGCGACACTGCCGCCAGGTTTTGGATTTCTTATTCCGGAAGTGGAAAAACGATTTACCCTCGGAACCCTTTTTTCCTCAAATATGTTCCCAAACAGAGCACCTGCCGGCACTATCGTTTTTGAAACACTGGTTGGCGGGAAACGGCATCCGGAGCACTTACAACTCGAGGATCAGGAGCTGATCAAACGCAGCCTTGCAGACATAAGAGGGTTGCTTGATCTTCCCCCAACCCCTACGTTCACCAAGGTATTGAGGCCCCATGGCGGTATTCCTCAACTGGAAGCAGGGTACCCGGATCTTCTCAACTGGCGCAGTAATCTTGTTCAGAACAGGGAAGGATTGTTCATCTGTGGATTTGGCTGGAACGGGATTGGTATAAATGACATGGTTAAAACTGCCACATTAACTGCCGACATGATCACGACCGGAAGTGATCAGAACGACAGTGAAACGGAATTTAAGAAAGTCTATTTTTAAACCTCGTTGGTGGCGCTTACCGGAAACGGCCCGCTCAGAGCTTACTTACCTTATTACTCAACAGATCGATTTGAGCCGAAACTGAATTGTCGCGGCGATTCAATCCTGATATGACTTTGATCGAGTGCATAACCGTTGAATGGTCACGATTAAACACTCTGCCGATATCGGCAAGCGTCTCATCCGTATGTTTTCGGCTCAGGTACATGGCCACCTGCCGTGGGAAAGAAAATTTCTTCTTCCTACACTTGGACTGCAGATCCTGAATTGAAATCTTGAACTGGCTGCCGACCAGCTCGCTGATCAACAGGGCATTAAGATTCTTGGGGGTACCGATAATTGAACGCACCACATCTTCAATGATGGTCTCGTCAACCTGTCCCCCCTGCAGAGCAGCGCGGGCTCTGATGGCCACGACAGCTGACTCAATCCTTCTCACGTCTCCCTTGATATGTTGGGCAAGATATAGTGAATATTCATCGACAAGATTCAACTTGTGCTGGGAGGCCTTACGCCGAACGATTCGCAGCCGTGTGTCGAGATCCGGTTCCCGAATAGAGGTGACCAGTCCCGATGTCATTCTGGATTTAAACTCGTCATCAATTCCGACCAACTCCCGTGGAGTAGTGTTTGCCGTCAGGACAACACGTTTACCAAGCTTAATCAAAGAGTCAAGCAGCTCGTTGAGTTCCTCCTGCGTTTTCTTTTTACCGGTCAGGCTTTGAATATCCTCAACGAGCAGAACATCGCAATGGTCGTGATATTTTCGTTTGAAAATATCCATGTCATTGGACTTGATATTTTGCACCATTTCTGAGGCAAATTGCTGCGCCGTTACATAGTAAAGACGGGTCATCGGTGAGGTATCAAGAACCTGGTGAGCTATGGCATGAGTAAGGTGACTTTTACCCAGACCGGTAGAACTGTTTATATAGAGACAGGGCCCGATCGAGTCATCTGAGACTGATAATGAGCGGCACGCTGATTCTGCCAGGATATTGCTCTGACCCACCATAAAATTATCAAAGGTATAGCGGGGATGAAGCGAGCGGACATGAGACCCCCCGGTTGGCAGGGCTGGCAAACGCAGCTGTTTCGGCTTATTATTTCTGACAGCAGGGGCGTGATTTTCATCACTGATCGTGACACGTTCGATTGAACTATCAATCTCGTTAACTTTTTCCGTGATGACCTCAAGGAAATTCTGACTCACGTATGCCCCGAAATAGCGGTCAGGGCAAGAGAGATAGAGACAGGAATCATTTTGACTCTGAACGGTTAACGGCTCTATCCACAAGTCATAGACGCTTTCGGTTAGTTTTTCCTGCAACCTTTCCTTTGCCTTTCTCCAGATCATCATCCACAAACTCTCAGAAAAAATCGATTATGCACAATTTCAGAAATTCTCACCCAAAGCTAGCAACAACGTACCTTCAGACAGAATTATCAGAAAACTATATGGGACTGTACAACAAAAACAGAGGCAGCCGGCGGATCATCTTCTCTCCGGAAAGAAAATCCAGGGGTACAAAGCATGAGTGGAGATAAACATCATTTTGGTTTTTTGGTCAAAGACCATTTTAAGAGATTTTTTTATCAGGGCCAGCCGTTATCAACATTGCCCACCAGCACCCATGGCTGTTGGGATAGCAGTGGACAGCGAGGCTATACCCTTACCAGAAGGGACTTTCAGCCCAGCCCTATTTTTCAACGTTATCCTGACATTTTAGTGATCAAGAGCCTAACTTATCAACAATTTAATGAAAATATTTAACTCAATATTACTGCGATTTTCTATAAAAAAAGGAAAATAACTTTATTTATTGCCACAAAAATGGCTTCATTGTATTAAACTCGGGCGCTCCATTAAATTTCCTTAATTAATTTTTTTCTAAAAAAAATTATCATCATTCTAACAATCGAAAATGTCTAAACGCGGGCAAATGTCCATACATGGACTTCAGCAGCACCATTTTTCTTTAATGTTTTCGAACACTCAGACACAGTTGTTCCTGTCGTAAAGACATCATCGACAAGCCAGACTGACTTACCTTCTATCGATTTTTGGTTCGTTACCCGAAATGCATCCTTCAGGTTACGACGACGCTCAACTCCACTTAGCCCGGTCTGAGAAGTTGTGTTTTTAGCTCGTATAAGAAGATTTATCGCTATTTTTTCCTGATAACCGGAAAATACCAGGCCAGCCAGAAGCTGGGATTGATTGAGACCCCGCTGTCTCAGTCTTTTTGCATGAAGCGGAACGGGAATAATCAGTTCACATTTTTTCTGCTCCCAGATTGTACCGTTTTGTGCGAGGATTGACGCTATCACCCTGACAACAGAGCTGTCTGCTTTATATTTAAGACGGTGCATGAGGTCTGGAACCGGGGATTGATATCTGAGCAGAGAACGAGCAGTATCAAAAGAGGGCATCTCTTTCAAACAGTCACTGCAGTAATGGTCGTTCATTTCTGAAGAGAACTCAAACAGGGTGCCGCACCGGGTACAGAGAGGAGATTTCATAAAAACCAATTGAGCAAAACAGTCCGTGCAGATGCACGATTGGCTTGGCACCGTCAGCTGAGTATCGCAGACATGGCAGCAAGGCGGAAATATCAGGTCGAGAAAAGAGTGCGCTATCAAGGCAATGATGCTCTTTACTTTTTTTTCATTCTGATTGTCAACCATACTCACTGGCGATTTGTCTCTGTGTTATCTGTTCCGGCCATTACTGTGCATTGTTCGCTGGCTGGAAAACATTGTGCTCACTCCGTGTCGTTGCCAATACCACCCCACCTTCCCGATGAAGGTCTGAGAGGTGCAATTCAATTATTGCTGAAACCCACATCTGTGTGCTTTGCATTTTTAACCAAACATGGCATAATGGACTGGATTTTCACCGCTCAATTATTAATTATAAACATAGATGTTTGATTTCAAAAGAAATATAAAAAAAGACAATTTCCTTCGTGAGATCAATTTTTCAAAGGTATCATCCATGAAAAGTAACGGCAACAGACACTATCTAAATCGATCATACCAGCGTACAAAGTCGATCTGCATGGCGATGATAATCGGCCTGGTCGTAATCATTTGCCAACCGGTGTATGGTGCAGAACAAAACACCACCTATCTGCCGCTCCATGTGATTGCCCCCCAGGTGGATAACTCGTTTCTTACCCAGGTAGACTCAGCGATGGAGTCCGTTCTTGCCAAAAATGAACTCATCATGGTTGACCGGTCCTCTGCTCAATCCATGGTTACACAAAAACAATGGCCGCCAACACTGGAGGCCCTTGAAAAAATAGCCACTGCAACCGGTCATGACAATGTTGCTGTAGGAACGCTTACCATTATTGGCAGCCAGATAAGTGTAGATTATAAGGTTTTCGATCTTCTTGATCCGTCACACCCAAAGTATTTTTACCAGGAATCATCTTCTATCGCCTCTCTGGATGTCGTTATTTCTGACGTACTTGAGCAGGTAAACGAATATGTAAGAAGAGATCAGTATATCGCAGACATTGCCCCCGAGGGCAACAAAAGAATCGACTCCGGAGCAATATTGAGAAAAATAAAGACCAAGGCCGGAGATTTTTATGACCCTGATATCCTCCGAGAAGATCTCAAGGCCATTTACAAAATGGGTTACTTCAATGATGTCCAGATTGATGTTACTGATACAGACCAGGGTAAACAGGTACTATTTCGAGTTATCGAGAAACCAGCGATCAGCTCTATTACATTCTCAGGCCTTGATGAGCTGAAGAAAAAGGACCTTGCCGAGGTGATAACAATTAAGGAGAATTCAATTCTCAACCCTGCTGCAGTCAGTGCAGCTGCAGAGGCAATCAAGACGCTGTACCGCTCGAAAGGGTATTACAACACAGAGGTGGATGCCAACATCAGCTACCCCACCCCCGAGACGGCAGCGGTACGTTTTGTTATTGACGAAGGTGAAAAAATCTATATCAAGGAGATCAGTTTCGAAGGAAATAAAACCTTCGACAATGGTGACCTGGAAGATGTTATTGAAACAAGCGAAAAAGGCTGGCTTTCCTGGTTAACCGACGCAGGGTTACTGGACAAGGATCTTGTTAATCAGGATGCGTCCCGAATCATCGCTTTTTATAACAACAACGGTTTTCTTGAAACCCGGGTCGGCGAACCTGTGGTGACCCAGGAAGAGGAATGGCTCTATATTAAATTCATCATTGACGAGGGCCCTCGTTTCAAGGTCGGTACCGTTGAAATTGATGGAGATCTCATTGCAGACAAGCAGACTATTCTTGATATGATGTCCATAAGAAATGAAGAGTTTCTCAGCAGGCAGGTACTCAGAGAAGATATCCTTAAGATTACCGACTTCTATGCGGAGCAGGGGTACGCATTTGCAGACATCCGTCCGAATTTGAACAAATCTCAATCAGGATCCAGGGTCGATATCGACCTGTCGGTAGACAAGGGGGAACTGGTCTATATCAATCGTATCGCGCTCAAAGGCAACAGCAGGACTCGTGACAATGTGATTCGTCGTGAACTGGAAATTTCAGAAGGCGGTGTCTTTGACGCAAAAGGATTGAGAACCAGCAGCCAGAAGCTGCAGCGGCTGGATTATTTCGAAGAGGTAAATGTTACTCCGGAGCCGGCACTCGATCCATCAAAAATGAACATTCTGATCGATGTGAAAGAAAAGTCCACCGGGCAGTTCAGTGTCGGGGCGGGCTACTCGTCGGTTGACAATCTTATCCTGATGGGTGAGATATCTGAGGACAATTTTCTCGGTCGCGGCTACCGGCTGGCGCTCAGCGGCAATATTGGCGGCAACAGCAGCAGGTATAATCTCTCCTGGACCAACCCCAGACTCAATGACTCAAATGTATCAGTAGGTGTCGATCTGTTCAACTGGGAACGGGACTATGACGATTATACAAAAGACTCCAGGGGAGGTGCGCTACGCTTCGGCCACCCGTTCTGGGAGAAATGGCGCATGTATGAAAGCTATAGCTACACTGACACAAATCTGAGCGACGTAGCTCCAGACGCCTCATTCATCATCCGGGAATCACAGAATGTACCGATCACCAGTGCCGTCAAGGCATCGTTTATACGCGACACCCGGGACAAGTTATACGGCGCAACACGCGGTTCAAGAAATTCACTCAGTGTTGGATATGCCGGCGGTATTCTTGGTGGAGACTCACAGTTTACAAAGCTGGAAGGATCTTCCAGCTGGTACTTTCCCCTGCCGTTCACTACGATATTTCATGTACTCGGTGCTGCTGGTCAGGTGTGGGCGAACGAACCGGGAAAGCTCCCGGTGTACGAGCGATTCTACCTCGGCGGCATGAGTAGTATCAGGGGCTATGAATATGGCAAAGTAAGCCCGATCGACCCATTGACAGGCGACAGGATCGGTGGTGACCGCATGTGGTATACCAATTTTGAATTCGTTGTCCCGGTGCTCAAAGATCAGGGCGTTTTTGGTGTGGTATTCTTTGATGCCGGTGATTCGCTCGCAGATGATGAGAACTGGACCATTAACGAAATCGCCAAGGCAGTCGGCCTTGAAATACGCTGGCTGTCACCGATGGGACCGTTACGTGTCGTCTGGGGGTACAATCTCGACCCGCTGCTTGACGAACCTCAGACCGTCTGGGATTTCAGTATTGGCGGACAATTTTAAGCCCCCTTTCAGTTGACGATACCAGTTTTTTGCCGGCTTCATCAAACATGGAGTCGGCACCTTTTATGAAAAACAGTGCTTTTGATCAAAAGAAGACCAGCCGTCAGATATCTGGTCTTCGAGGAGCAAGTCCAGCCTGGTATTGCTCGACGCTTGCAGAAACTCAGTCATTGTGCTGCGTCTTGCCAAGTGAACAGATGGTCCAGGACTTCGAGCAGGATCTGCAACTGTTTACCAGCCGCCCTGTTTTTTGCTATCCCGGTTATGAGATTCCACCATACACCCCGCTGTCACCTGATCAGCGCACGACGGCAGCACGACTGTCGACGCTGTACCGATTGACCGAGAGCCAGGAACCGTTCATCCTGGCTATTTCCATTGAAGCACTGCTGCGTCGGGTAATGGAGCGCTCCGCCCTGTTAAAATACGCGGAACTTTTAATGGAAGGTGAAGAGTGTGACCTGCATGGTCTGAAAACAAACCTCATCAATATGGGCTACGAGCATGTCTCTCTGGTGAAGAGTATCGGTGATTTCTCTGTTCGTGGCGGCATTGTCGATATTTTTCCGCCAAACTTTATACTGCCGGACTCCCTGCTCCATGAAGGACCAATCCGCCTTGATTTTTTTGGTGACACAGTCGAATCAATTCGTTCTTTTGACCCGTTTACCCAGCGCTCATCATCCCGTCTCTCAGAGGCAATATTACTACCGGTGAGCGACATCTATATGCCCACCGATAACTCCTCATTTCTGAGAACGGCTCGAGACAGTTTCCACCAGTATGGCGAGCGATTCAACTGGTCTGCTGAGATAACGGCTGAATTAACGGAACGGCTTAAAAGCGGACGGCGGTTTGCCGGTATAGAGTTTTTTCTGCCACTGCTCTCCGGAAATGAAGAAAACTGCAGCGCCACTATCTTTGATTATCTCCCGCAAGATACCCTCTTCGTCCTCCAGGATATCCAGGCTATCAATCAGCAGATCCAGCTAACCTGGGAACGGATAAAAGCTAATTACCAGAGTGCTCTGCTGACAGGAAAACCTGCCCTTCCAGCAGAGTTACTCTTTGTCGAAGAACAAGGGCTCGTCGATTCATTACTGTCATTTAACCGAGTGGAGTTAACGGATTTCGTTAGTGAGCTGGCAGATCATCAGAATATACATTCGACAAATCACCAGCTGCTCAAGCAGGAAATCTCAATGCTCAGGAAAAAGGAAGGGTTGCTCTCGCCGTTGGTAAGCCAAGCCTCCAAATGGCTTGACGATGGTGACAACGTTATTATCTGCTGCAGATCCCAGCGGCGCCAGAAAACACTCGCCGAGCTGCTCGGGCGCTTCAACATCCCTCTTGCCCTGCTGGACGCACCTGTCAACCTCAAGGAGCTTCCGCCTTACACCGGTGAAAGGGTTCTTTACCTGAGTGATACTCCCCTAAGCTCAGGATTCAGCCTGCCCCACCACCGGCTGCACCTCCTCTCTGAAAATGAGCTGTTTGGTGAGATGCGTCTTGGCAGGAGAAATAAAAGAGCGCCACGATCTAAAGGAACACCGGTCAAATTCACCGAACTCAGCAGCGGAAATGTTGTCGTCCACCGGGAGCACGGGCTCGGTTTATATCGTGGCCTTGAAACCATTGAGCTCCAGGGAATTGCTAATGATTTTATGCTGATCGAATATCGGGAAGGAGACAAACTTTACCTGCCCGTTGACCGTCTCAATCTTGTCAGCCGTTACGAAGGACTGTCTGATAAACAGCCTAAGATTGATAAATTGGGGGCACAATCCTGGAAGGCAACCAAAGAGAAAGTTTCCGAGGAGGTCTGGAAGGTAGCCCAGGACCTCCTGGACATTTATGCCCATCGGGAACTCCGAACCGGCCACTCTTTTTCTCCTCCGTCTGAACTCTATCAGGAGCTTGAAGAGTCATTCCCCTATGACGAAACTCCCGGCCAGTATCAGGCAATCACAGAGACAATTGATGACCTGACCTCAAACCGGCCGATGGATCGACTCATTTGCGGCGATGTTGGTTATGGAAAAACAGAAGTGGCCATCAGGGCAGCATTTAAAGTTATTGAAGATGGTTTTCAGGTGGCACTTCTCGTCCCGACAACCGTCCTCGCCGAACAACATGCCCAAACAATTAGGGAGCGATTGCAGGGCTTCCCGGTACGGGTCGAATCTATCAACCGTTTCAAAACACAGGCGCAACAGAAACGAATCGTCTCCGGTCTCTCTAACGGTTCAATTGACATCATCATCGGCACCCATCGCCTGCTTTCAAAAGATATCTCATTCAACCGCCTTGGACTGCTTATTGTTGATGAAGAGCACCGATTTGGTGTTAGCCATAAAGAAAAAATAAAACGACTCAAGGCTGAAGTTGACATACTGACCCTGACGGCCACACCAATACCCCGAACGCTGCAAATGTCTCTTCTGGGAATTCGTGATCTTTCTGTTATTTCAAGCCCGCCTGAACACCGCAGACCGGTAAAAACCTTCGTCGCCCGATATGACGAGCTGGTAATCAAAGAGGCGATCAGCCGTGAAATCGTCAGGGGCGGCCAGATATTTATTGTCCATAACCGGGTCAAATCAATACATCGCATGGCGGCAGCAATCCAGGATCTTGTCCCTGCTGCTCGAATTGCTGTTGCCCATGGGCAGATGGCAGGAAAAGAGCTTGAAAAAATAATGGTCTCTTTTGTTAACCACGATCTTGACGTCCTGGTCAGCACCACCATTATCGAATCGGGGCTCGATATCCCGACGGCAAATACAATCATTATCAACCGGGCAGACCGACTCGGGCTGGCAGAGATTTATCAGCTCCGGGGCCGAGTTGGCCGATCATCCACCCAGTCATTTGCATACCTGCTGGTACCTTCGATCGATCACCTGTCAAAAGACTCCAGAGAACGACTGCGGGCGTTAATGGAATACAACGAGCTTGGCGGTGGCTTTAAGCTGGCGATGAGTGACCTGCAGATTCGAGGCGGGGGAAACCTGCTCGGGGTATCCCAGAGTGGTCATATTGCTGCAATCGGATATGATCTCTACCTTGATCTCCTACAAAAGACCGTGGCCGATCTGAAAAACCAAGGTGATCCCGGTCATAGTATCCAGGCTGATGAGGTGGATCCTGAAATCAACCTGCGTATCTCTGCATATATACCGGAGACATACATAGCTGACATCGCTCAGCGATATATAATGTATCGAAGAATCGCGGCGCTCAGCAAAAGCAATGCGGCATCATTTCAGGACCTGCTCGATGAGCTTTCTGATCGGTACGGTACTCCACCTGAAGAGCTCGACAATCTCTTCTCTGTTGTGGCCATTAAAAAAGAACTCATCCCGCTCAGGGTCAACAAACTTGAGCGCGGACCTGACAGCCTGGTCTTTTCCTTTCTCTCCGACACCCCGGTTGATCCAGCCCATCTTACACAATACCTGCAGAAAGCTGGCAACGCTCCTCGCCTGACCCCTGACGGCAGACTGGTAATAAAAACGACAGCACAATCGATGCAGGATATCAGTGCCGCTGTCACCGCTGCTGTAAATGACCTTAATCAACTCAGCCATGAAAGAGCCATACATTAACACACAAATAAAACCGAATTTTCGCTGGAATGACCTCGACACTGTTCTGCTCGATATGGATGGAACCCTGCTCGATAAATATTTCGATGACTATTTCTGGGAACACTATGTCCCTCAGCACTATGCCGAGAAAAGAAGACTCTGCCTCGAATCGGCCCAAAATGAGCTGGCCGAAAGATACCGCTCGGTCGAAAGCACACTGCAGTGGACCGACCTCGATTACTGGACTGAGCAACTGGATTTGGATATACCCGGACTGAAGATGAAAATAAACCACATGATAACGGTTCACCCCTTTGTCGTGGAGTTTCTGGAATTTATCAGGGACCAGAGAAAAAGAATCATTCTTGTAACCGCGGCTCACAGTAAAACACTAAAAATCAAAATAGATAAAACCGGAATCGAACCATTTTTTGACCGGATCATCTGCGCCGAGGAAGTCGGAACGGCAAAGGAAGATACCCGGTTCTGGAAAATACTTGAAGAAATGCTCGGTTTCAACAGGGACCGGACAATGCTGGCAGATGATACATCCAGAGTTCTCCAGTCAGCTCAGCACTATGGAATCAAAGAGCTGATACACATCGCCAAACCCAGTTCCCAAAAACCGCTGGAATACTCCTCACACTTTCCATCCATCGCCCGTTTTAATGAACTTATTTTTTAATGGAGCTTATTTCTGCTGCTGCTTTAGATAAAGAGACACATCTTTTGTGGAGCCAAGCAGAAGCCCTATCCACCGGGTCGACTCACTGCCGGACAAGGCGACTTTCACCGTCATCGTCAATGGCACGGAGAGCAGCATGCCCACCGGTCCCAAGACCCATCCCCAGAACGCCAGGGAAAGAAAAACGACCAGCGTAGAAAGTCCCACACTTTTCCCCATGATCCTTGGTTCTACTATCGAGCCAATTATAATGTTGATGACGAGATAGCCGAATGTAGTGATCAGCGCATTTAATGGACCCAGCTGAATGAGTGCAAGGAGAACTGCAGGAATAGCAGCAATAATGGAACCAATATTGGGCACAAAGTTCAGCAGAAAGGCAAAAACCGCCCATAAAATGGCAAAATCAACCTTCTGAAAAAAAAGAAAAAGATATACTACCAGAGCGGTTGCCAGACTGGTCAATGTTTTCATGGCCAGATAGCGGTTCACGCCACCCGTTATTTCAACATATTCGTTCAGGGAATTTTGAGAATTACCCCGAATTGCTTTAATCTTATCTGGTATTCCAGCTGCTTCCAGGAGCAGAAAGATAAAAGTCAGTAAGATGAGAAAGGCATTGGTAAGCATTCCCCCGAGACCATTGAGGGTGCCACCGATGAGTTTCATGATCTTTCCCGGATTCAAAATTTCCACAACAAGTGCGCTATCAATGGAAATTCCGTACCCTGCCAGCCAGGCCAGCATGGCCCGCAGGATCAAATTCAGGCGATCCTGATAATAGGGGACGTTTCTGGAGAACTCACTCAGCGCCGTAGAGACCAGCATGCCCAGCATCAGCCAGAGGCCAACAACAATAGCAAGGATCATCAACAGACCAAGCAGCTCGGGAATACCTCTTTTCTGCAGCCAGAACAGTAATGGCGCGCAGATGATTGCCAGGAAGACCGCCAGCAGAAAAGGTACAATCAGAGTACTTGCAGCCTTCATTCCAGCGACAATAATCACCAGCGATGCCAGCTTAACCAGACTGCTTTTGCCTTCCGTTGTTAGCGGATTCATTCGATATTCCTTATTGGATTTTTAACGTCACCGGATCGAAAAAGCTTTGCCTTCATAATCGTTATACTGTAATAAAGAGGAAATTTACTCATCTTTCTCCTACTGACCAATAAAGCCTATGTTTCAATCAAATCTATTTCGCTCTGCAATGTGTGCAGGTTTTCTCTCTTTCTCGCTGATATCCTGCGCGACTGATACTCCTGTACCCGTATCTCTGGAGCAGACGTACCCGGCGACCTCACAGGTAATTATCACCTTTATTGAAACGGAGATTCCCGGTCAATGTCGAGTTTTTTCCCACCTACTGGTCTCCATTCCGCCATCGACGCCTGAATCCGAGATAAAAGAAAGGGTTGAGCAGTTTGCTATGGAAAATGGAGCCGATTATATTCTTGTCGGTATGGCAAGAGAAAGTGACGAAGACATTGAAGCTCTCTATTTCAGATCCTACGGACCGCAATCTCCTTATTCTTTCAAGACCAGATGGGAAGGGTGGAAGTTCGGTTTTCGTGACTGGAATAATGGTGGCCCCCTCGTTGATTATGGTCATAACCGACTCTGGAGTGACAATCCGGCCTTTGACACAGAAGTCACCACTCAGGTAGTGCTCCTCAATTGCCAGCTCGGCCCGAATAAACAATAGTTATTCAGACAGATCTGCATATCTTCATCAAAACGCTCCGGAACCTGTAATACCTGAAATTCAGTTTTTAGCTTCTTTTCATCAAAAATTCTGTTAATCTTCAAAAGAAAAATTGGCGATTGCCAGATTTTTTTTTGAAGCAACAACAGAACAATGTTCTTTTTTTCGGATATATTACTTTTATTACACATTATTTTCACCAACAGTAACCACCATAATTTTTCCATAATCAGGACTTGAAGTTACTGGAAATATTTAGTATATGTGGTAAGGCTGGTGTATCATTTACAGCATGGAGGAGACAAGAACAAGCATGTAACAAGCGTAGAAATTACCCACAACCTGATAATTTCAAGAGAGGTAGACACATGGCTGACTATGCAAAAGAATTCGCAGAGAGCATTGAGCAACCCGAGGTATTCTGGGCAAAGGCTGCAGAAGGAATCGACTGGTACAAGAAATATGATAATGTGCTGGACAGCTCAAACCCACCTTTTTATCGCTGGTTTTCCGGCGGCATGATGAATACCTGCTACAATGCGGTAGATCGCCATGTTGAAAACGGCAGAGCAGATCAGGTTGCAATTATCTACGACAGTCCAGTTACCGATACCAAAAGCAAAGTCACCTATAAAGAACTCCAGGAAAAAGTTTCACGACTGGCCGGCGGCCTGCAGAAGCTGGGCGTTACCAAGGGTGACACGGTCATCGTCTATATGCCGATGATTCTTGAAGCGGCCTACGCCATGCTGGCCTGTGCCAGAATCGGGGCGATACACTCTGTTGTTTTTGGAGGATTTGCAGCCAACGAGCTGGCCATCAGAATCAACCATGCCCAGCCAAAGGTAATCCTGACAGCGTCAGGGGCCGTTGAAGGCAAAAAAACACTTGCCTACAAACCAATTGTCGATGAGGCGATTCAGATCGCTGAACACAAGGTAGAAAAGTGCGTGCTTTTCCAGCGTGCTTTTCTCACCGCTGACATGCAGAACGAGATGGACATCGACTGGAATGATCTCGTTGCAGATGCCCCGCTGGTTGACTGTGTGCCTGTTAAAGCAACTGATCCGCTGTATATTCTCTATACCTCGGGTACAACCGGAATGCCAAAAGGTGTCATGCGGGATAATGGCGGTCACGCAGTTGCGCTGAACTGGTCCATGAAAGCAATTTACGACATAGATGCCGGAGACGTGTTCTGGTCGGCATCCGATGTCGGCTGGGTCGTGGGACACTCCTATATCGTCTACGCTCCGCTCCTCAGGGGGGCAACAACAATCTTATACGAAGGAAAGCCCATCGGCACCCCCGATGCCGGCGCTTTCTGGCGTGTTATCTCAGAACACAAGGTAAAGTCTCTTTTCACTGCGCCAACGGCGTTCAGAGCCATCAAAAAAGAGGACCCCAACGGAGAATTTGTCAGCAAATATGACCTGTCCTGCTTCGAATGTCTCTACCTCGCCGGTGAACGACTCGACTCAGACACCTACCACTGGGCAACCAATCTTCTCAAAGTACCGGTTGTTGATCACTGGTGGCAGACAGAAACGGGATGGGCCATCGTTGCCAACTGCCGTGGCATCGAAGAGCTGCCGATCAAACCGGGATCGCCAACCAAGGCCGCACCGGGATATAATGTCATGGTTCTCGATCATGAAGGAAATGAGGTTGGCCCCAATACCGAAGGTAATATTGTCGTCAAACTGCCGCTGCCGCCGGGAAACCTGGCCACCCTCTGGCGAAATGAGAAACGTTTTGTAGAGTCCTACATGACAACCTTTCCTGGATATTATGAGACCAGTGATGGTGGATATATCGATGAAGACGGTTATATTTTTGTCATGGGTCGAATGGACGATGTTATCAACATCGCCGGCCATCGCCTGTCCACAGGCTCAATGGAGGAGGTAATCGCGACTCATCCGGATATTGCAGAGTGTGCGGTCATCGGAACCGAAGACCAGCTCAAGGGACAACTTCCGGTCGGTTTATTTGTATTGAAATCAGGGGTAGACCGGGATGTCGAAGAGGTTAAAACCGAACTTGTCAAAATGGTCAGAGAACAGATCGGCGCGATCGCCTGTTTCCGAGAATCCACCGATGTCGGGAGACTGCCCAAGACAAGATCAGGTAAAATTTTAAGAGGGACCATGCGTTCAATTGCAAGTGGTAAAGAGTACCGCATGCCTTCGACCATCGATGACCCGACTATCCTTGATGAAATTACCGACACACTCAATCAGATGGGGTATCCGCCTAAGTAACAGAAAATATTTTTAAATACCCAAGAGGCAGGCACTAGTTTGGCACCTATTGCCTGCCTCTCTACATGGATGAATTGAAGGAAAACTAACCGTTACCTTATTACCTCACCATTATATTTCCGAACACACCCACTATTACTACCAGGAACAGCTATGAAAATTCACGAATACCAAGCCAAAGAACTTTTCAGATCCCACAACATTCCGGTACCGGACGGAAAACTCTGCTACCAGCCGGAAGAAGCTCAGAGAGCAGCTGAGGAATTTGGCCTGCCCGTTGCAGTAAAAGCTCAGGTTCATGCGGGAGGCAGGGGCAAAGGCGGTGGCGTAAGAGTGGCCAGGAGCATTGATGAAGCACTCGAGGCGGCAACGGCTATTCTCGGTATGTCGCTTGTTACCCAGCAGACCGGGACCGGCGGAAGAACAGTGAATAAAGTTCTCGTCGAACAGGGAGTGAATATCAAGAATGAGCTCTACCTGTCCTTCATTATTAACCGAGATGATGCCACCGTCACCATTATGGCCAGCCAGGACGGCGGTATGAATATAGAGGAAGTTGCCGCAGCCACGCCTGAGCGCATTATCAAGGTTGGCATCAGCACATTACTCGGTATTCAGGGCTACCATATCAGGCAGGTCATCATCGGCCTTGAACTGCCGCCTGCAGTTGCAAAACCCTGTGGCCAGCTGCTCAGGAATCTCTACAAACTATTTGTCGGGTATGACTGCTCACTATTGGAGATCAATCCACTGATCATTACTGAAGATGACCAGCTTGTTGCGCTTGACGCCAAAATTGATGTTGACTCCAATGCCCTCTTTCGGCACGCTGATGTTGTAGAAATGCGTGATCCGCTGGAAGAGGACCCGAATGAACTTGAAGCAGCGAAGTATGACCTGAACTATATCAAGCTGGATGGTACCATCGGCAATATGGTCAATGGCGCAGGACTTGCCATGGCAACCATGGACATCATTAAACAGGCCGGAGCGGAGCCGGCAAACTTTTTAGACGTCGGTGGCGGCGCAAGTGCAGAACGCGTTGAAAACGGATTTAGAATCATCCTCAGCGATCCCAATGTCAAGGGTATTCTCATCAATATATTTGGCGGTATTTTACGTTGTGATATTCTTGCCCAGGGTGTCGTGCAGGCAGCCCAGTCTCTCCACCTGAAAGTTCCTGTTGTTGTCAGGATGGAAGGAACAAATGTTGAAGAGGGCAGAAAAATTCTGGCAGAATCAGGGCTCGATCTTATCAATGCAGTTGATCTCTCAGACGCCGCGGCAAAGATTGCCGATATAGCGCGAGGGTAGAGGATAGATACTATTGTGAGAAACATCTCGTTCATAACAGCAGCAGTGACGTCTGTCATAATCGTCTTTTTTGCAGCTGGCCACTGTTGGGCTAAAATGGTTATCGCAAAGAGCAGCGACCAGTTCCTGCCGGGTGCCAGCCTTCCGGCACTGGCAATTACCATTGCTCAGGGCGCCGAAATTGTTCACCTCAACCTGACCATGTCGGCAGATAATCAAATAATCATTCTCGGCGACACTGTCCTTAACGAAATAACCAACGCAGCCGAGTTATTTCCAGACCGGAGTCGAAAGGACGGCTCATACCAGGTGATGGATTTTACCCTTGAAGAGCTGCAGCAGCTTTCTCTTGCCCGCACCCCGGGGATAACACCTGGCACAGCTCCTTCCGACCTCGTCCCACTTCCTCAGATACGTATCGCTACGCTTAATGATGCCCTCGACCTGATCAAAATGATGCAGCACAACCTGGGTCGCAGAATCGAAATTATTGCTGAGATAAAGAAGAGCTGGCAATATAAACATGAGAACCGCGACATCAGCAGGGCGGTGATTGATATCTGTCGTCAGCACGGCTACACAACAGATGATAGCGGTCTCTCCATAGCATCTTACGATCCGGAAGAGCTGCAGAGAATTCACGACGAGCTCTTTGCTGAATCGGCAGTGAACCTGAAAATTTTTCAGCTGATCGAAGAAAACTCAGGTGTGGAAACCCAGCGCTTCGAGCGGGGCAGATGGCTCCATTATAACTATGACTGGCTGTATACCAAATTTGGTATCAAGGCCGTATCCGCCTATGCTGATATGATCAGCCTCAGACCTGACTTTCTGGTAAGTGAGACCGGGGATCTTCTCCACCAGGAATATGTCGAAGATGCCCATATCCTCGGCCTGAAAATCATTATCCACCCCATTGATTATGTGGCTGAATCCCTGCCGGCTTTCAGCGCCAACCTTGAGTCGTTTCTCGAGTTCTGCCTGTTCACCGCTGGAGCCGATGGACTGATTACCGAAAAAGATCTGGCCATGCGCGAATTCATAAAAAAGCAGTCACCTGAAGGCAGTAACGATAAAGAGATTAAAACAACGATAGAGCTTTTACTGGAAAATCTAAAAAAACAGCAACAAAACAATTAATACCACACGAGAGAATGTAAATTATGGCTATTTTCGTCGACAGCAATACGCGTCTGATTGTACAGGGAATCACCGGCCAGGAAGGCCAGTTTCATACACGCCAGTGCGTCAGTTATGGTACCAACGTCGTTGGTGGAGTTACGCCTGGTAAGGGCAGTCAGAAGATGGATGATGTCCCGGTATTCAATTCTGTTTTGGAAGCGCGAAATAAAACTGGTTCCAATGCATCAATGATTTTTGTTCCTCCGCCATTTGCTGCCGAGGCAATTCTTGAAGCAATAGACGCGAAGATAGAAATAATCGTCTGTATCACCGAGGGTATACCGGTTATGGATATGTTAAAGGTTAAAAGTTATCTCGCCGGCAAAACGTCTCGTCTCATTGGCCCGAACTGCCCAGGTATCATTTCGCCCGGATCCTGCAAAATCGGAATAATGCCCGCCAGCATACACAAGGAGGGAGGGCCGTTTGGTGTTGTTTCCCGATCGGGAACGCTGACGTATGAAGTCGTCCACCAGTTAACACAGGAAGGCTTCGGCCAGACCACCTGTGTAGGAATTGGCGGTGATCCGGTAAATGGTACAGGATTTATTGACTGTCTCAGCGCCTTTGAAGCTGATTCCGAAACAGAAGCGGTTGTCATGGTCGGCGAAATTGGCGGCAGTGCAGAAGAAGAGGCGTCAGCATGGATTGCAGAACATATGAGTAAACCAGTCGTCGGTTTTATTGCCGGGATCACTGCTCCTCCGGGTCGTCGCATGGGGCATGCGGGAGCAATTGTCAGTGGTGGATCAGGAACCGCATCGGCAAAAATGGAGGCGATGGAAAAAAGCGGTATCCACGTCTGTCAGAACCTTGGCACACTTGGAAAACTCTGCACGGAAGTGTATGGATAAATTCTGAATCGTTATTATCTTTTAAGCTCAATTTTCGTTTCAGGCGGGATATCATCAACTGTCGATATAATCGCGCCTTTTCTTTTTTCAGCCAAATTAAGCGCCCTCACTAAACACGACAAGAACATTGTTCTTATCTAGCGCTTTTACCAATCTTTTCATCCCTGCATTCGCTGCAAATGTGCACGAAACACAAAGCGCAAAACACCACTGACGCCAAAGACAAAATAAATTATCCGTAATTGCTTATTATTGCTATACTTAAACACGCGCCTGAAGATTCCTCAGGCCAGCAATAAGTTTTCGCTTGACAAGTGACGGAACTTTTCATAAAAATGGCAGTGTAACATCGTTCTTTTTGTTATTTATTAGCAGGTTTTTCAGTCCCCTAAAGCCATGTTATCTTGCCGGCTAAAGGAAAGACAAATAACGATGTTACTTTTTTGAGCATCAGCGAGTGCTCATCATCTGCACCGCCGTTTATTAAATATTTCTTCACTATTGCAATAATGAGGAGGTTTGCATCACTGCCATTTTTCCATTACCCGTAAAGAGCGTATTCCTGCAGCTTCAGGTCGATTTTGATCTCCCGTCAAGCCGCTCGGTTGCCCTCTTAATTCCACTCTCACCCACGGCTAACCAGAGGGGAAACAGACTGTGAATTTCAAATCAGAATCAACCCCCCGAAACCAGGACAAGAACATTTTCTCACTGCTTGTTCTGCATAAGGAGAGATCATGAACACATTAGAAAGCTTGGATCATTTAAAGAAACTCAGAGCACAAGCCAAATTAGGCGGTGGCCAGAAGCGAATAGACAAATTGCACTCACTTGGCAGAATGACAGCCAGAGAGCGCATTGACCTGCTGATGGATCCCGGTTCATTCGAGGAATTTGACATGTTCAAAACCCATCGATGCACCGATTTTGGCATGGAAAATAAAAAAATTCAAGGAGATGGGGTGGTTACCGGTCACGGAACAATCGATGGAAGGATTGTTTATGTCTTTGCCCAGGACTTTACGGTGCTCGGCGGATCACTGTCAGAGACATTTGCCGAAAAAATATGCAAAATCATGGATCTGGCGCTGAAAAATGGTGCTCCTGTCATCGGCTTGAATGACTCCGGCGGGGCCCGTATCCAGGAAGGTATAGAGAGCCTCGCCGGCTATTCGGATATTTTTCTCCGCAACGTCATGTCTTCAGGGGTAATCCCCCAGATCTCTGCAGTTTTCGGTCCTTGTGCGGGCGGGGCTGTCTATTCTCCGGCGCTGACCGATTTTGTCGTCATGGTCAAGAATAACTCATATATGTTCCTTACCGGCCCCAAAGTCGTCAAATCCGTTACCCACGAAGATGTTACCGTCGAGGAACTTGGAGGTGCAGACATGCACGCCTCCCGCAGTGGTGTTTCTGATTATGCCGCTGAATCTGGTGCTGACGCAATATATTATATCAAAAAGCTCATATCCTACCTGCCCCAGAACAATATAGAAAACCCGCCAATGGTAGACTGTTCGGATCCGGTTGACCGTGTATCACCTCCGCTCAATGATATTGCACCGGAAAATGCCAATGAAGCATACGACATGAAGGAAGTAATTCTTCAAACCATAGACAATGGCGACTTTTTTGAAATCAAGAAAGATTTCGCCCCGAACATTATAGTTGGATTTGCTCGATACAACGGCATGAGCGTCGGTATTGTTGCAAACCAGCCGGCGCACAACTCAGGAGTGCTGGACATCGACTCCTCTATCAAAGGAGCCCGGTTTGTCAGGTTCTGCGACTGTTTTAACATTCCGATTGTCACCTTGGTTGATGTTCCGGGATTTCTTCCTGGCACCGCACAGGAATATGGAGGAGTCATTCGAAACGGGGCAAAAATACTCTACGCCTATGCAGAGGCGACCGTTCCCAAGGTTACCGTTATCACCAGAAAGGCCTATGGCGGCGCCTATTGTGTGATGTCTTCCAAACACCTGCGCGGGGACATCAACTACGCCTGGCCAAGTGCCGAAATTGCGGTAATGGGTGCAAAAGGCGCCGTCGGAGTCCTTTACGGCAGACAGGCAAAAAAAGAAGAGGACCCTGAAAAATTTTTAAATGACAAAGAAAAAGAATACCATGATACCGTTGTCAACCCATACGTGGCAGCTCAGCGTGGCTATATTGATGATATCATCGAGCCGGCACGAACCCGTATCAGGGTAATTCGAGCCCTTGATATTCTGCAAAACAAGCGGGACACAAACCCAATGAAAAAACACGGAAATATTCCACTATAACCAGGCAACCAACAAGGGAGAAAAATGATGGCTGTAAAAATATTTATTAAAAGAATGGTACCAGAAAGCTCCATTCCCGAATTGACCATCCTGCTCAAAAGACTGCGGAGTATGACCCTTATGCAGCCGGGCTACATTTCAGGTCAGACCCTCAAAAGACTCGACAGGGTCAACGAGTGTATGGTCATCAGCACCTGGAGATCAGTAGAAGACTGGAATAACTGGGTAAACAACAGCAAGCGAATCGCAATACAGGATGAAGTTGATCAGTTACTCGGCCAGCAGACAGAATATTCTATTTACGAATAGCAAGGATGCAGAAAAAACCGGCAGCATGCCGGTTATACTAACCTCCAAAAGGTGATAAGACGATGGCAGATATGCAGAAAAAAATGGGTGCCGCACTTGCCGCAGTAAGTGCATACCTGCAGGATGAGGAGGCCATGGCCGCCGCCCAGCAGTCAGGAGCCGTACCCAGCGGACCCCAGTCTCAGCAAAGTCTCTGGGGGCAGAGTGGCCGCCAGGAGATGATGAATATGCGCAGGCTTATCCAGATGAGAGCGTTTGAACGCTGTCGTTAATCTGACAATTTTAGGATCAGGCAAGAGGAGATACAGACGATGAGTGACCAAGTTAAAATGACGTCATTGAATTACGACAGCGACCGACCCGCTGCTGATAACCCTGTAAAAATAATGGATTTAACCCTTCGAGATGGACACCAGTCACTGTTTGCCACCAGGGGGCGCACAGAAGACATGATACCGGTAGCCGAACTAATGGACGAGGTAGGCTTCTGGGCAATCGAGACCTGGGGCGGGGCAACCTTTGATACCATGCATCGTTTTCTTAACGAAGACCCGTGGGAGCGACTGAGAACGCTCAAGCGTTACATCAAAAAAACTCCTTTTTCAATGCTGCTCCGGGCCCAGAATCTTGTCGGTTACCGCAATTATGCCGATGATCTGGCCTATGCATTTGTTGAAAGAGCGGCAGAGAACGGCATGGATATTTTCCGTACCTTTGATGCACTCAACGATTATCGCAATTTCGAAACAGTTGTTAAACAGATAAAAGCCTGTGGTAAACATTTTCAGGGCTGTATCTGTTACACACTGACTGAGCCCAGACTCGCCGGCGAAGTGTACAATCTGGAATATTACCTGAAAAAAGCCACAGACCTTGAAGAAATGGGGGCCGATTCAATCTGTATAAAAGATATGGCCGGGCTGCTGGCTCCCTATGATGCCTATGAGGTAATCAAGGCAATGAAGGACACGGTAAAGATACCAATCCATCTTCACAGTCACTTCACTTCGGGCATGTCGCCGATGACCCACCTCAAGGCAATTGAAGCCGGGGTTGACATAATTGATACGGTCATGACCCCATATGCTTACCGAACATCCCATGCAGCAGTGGAACCACTGGTCATGACACTGCTTGGTACAAACAGGGATACCGGATTTGATATCAGAAAACTGGCTCATATTAATGGAATTTTTGAAAAAGAAGTTCTGCCTAAATACAAACACCTCCTTGATGATTCGAAGGTATCACTCATCGATATTAACGTCTTGCTGCATCAGACACCGGGAGGCATGCTCTCCAACCTGGTCAACCAGCTTCGAGAGATGGACGCCCTTGATAAAATAGATGAAGTATACAAAGAGCTGCCTCGCGTTCGCAAAGATCTGGGGCAGATACCGCTGGTTACACCAACAAGCCAGATTGTCGGTGTGCAGACAGTTAACAACGTGCTCCATGATACTCCAGATGAGCGCTACAAAATGATCACCGGTCAGGTTAAAGACCTCTGTTACGGGCTTTACGGTAAAACAGCCGTGCCGATCAACCCTGAAGTTCAGAAGAAGGCACTTAAAGGATATCCACGCGGCGAAGAGCCGATAACCTGTCGACCGGCTGAGGTCCTGGAACCCGAACTTGAAAAAGCAAGAGAGGAGGTCGGAAGCCTTGCAAAAGATATTGACGACGTCATCCTTTATGCCCAGTTTCCGGTAACCGGCAAGAAATTTCTGGAATGGAAATATGGTATAACCCCGGCACCTGACAGTGTCAAACCGATATCTCTTGAGGAGGTCAAAAAGCGTGACGAAATTCTCAAGAAGGCCAAAGCCGGAGAACTGGTTGAGAGAAAACAGAATACACCGGCCAAGACAGAAGCGGTACGCACCTTCAATGTCTTTGTCGATAGTGAGTTTTTCAGTGTTGACGTTGACCCTGTCGGCGGTGCTCCAATTGCCATCGCTCCACAGGCTGTTCAGCCGCAGGTAGCGGCACCAGCTGCAGCTCCTGCAGCACCAGCGCCGCCAGTAAAACAGGAACCTTCAGCTGGTTCACATGCGGGAACAGTGCTGCTTGCACCAATGCCCGGTATGGTTGTCAAGTATGAAAAAAAGGTCGGAGATAAAGTGGCACAAGGTGATACGGTGGTTGTCCTGGAGGCTATGAAAATGGAAAATGCGCTTCCGGCACCCTGTGATGGCACCATTTCAGCAATTGATTTTGAGAGCGGAGACAGTCTCACCAAAGGAGCAGTGCTCTGTGTTATCAACTGACAAAGACCATCCGTCTGCACCCTTCATCTGATCAGGGGTGCAGACGGAACCCAGTTGGGCTTGAGCAAAACCTACGTTGATGAAAACTGTCAGTCCTGGCTCCGGGCATTATTGTTTCTGCCGTTTTTGCAGGATCTGGAATCCTGTCCGATCGTGCAGCCTGCAGGCTCCCGGAAACAAAACCATACCGGCTGACTGGACAGCAATAATTTCCAAGATTCACCGGTCACCCGTAATTGCCTGGCAACGGGGACGATCTGGGCTGTATTAAACGGATAATAAATGGAGTTAACAACGACAAGCAATGGCAGATAAATTTCATCCCGATGTCCACCAGCGACTGGAAAAGGCGGTATGGGAAATCTTTTCAAATTCGGATTTTCACAAGGCATCCATCCGTGATGTAGCCGATAGCGCCGGGGTCAGCTTCACCACCATTTACAAACATTATGGCAGCAAGGAGCGACTGGTCTTTGCCTTTGTTGATATCTGGATGGGCAAGTTAACTGATCGTATTGTTGACCACCTCCAGGGCATTGAAGATCTAAAAGAAAAGTTGCGTAAGGTTTTCTGGCTCCAGCTTGACTATTATGAACGCCATGTGGGATTGGGCCGTATTGTCTTTATGACGCTGCCCATGAACACCTGGATGGGCGACAAAACCTTTGCCCAGCCCAGAATGATGGGGCTGATGATAGACGTTCTCAGACAGGGTCAGAAAGAAGGGATACTCAACTCCAAGGTCAGGGCGGGAACCCTGCTTGATTTTTTAATGGGGTTCGTACAGCGCAGTTTCTTTATGTGGATTCTTCGAGGACAGCAAGAGAGTCTCTCCGCTCAGGCAAATCTCATGTTTGAGATGGTCTGGAAGGGAATGACCGACCCCGAACATGAGGGCAATGGAAAAGAATCATCATCTCATCAACCATAGAAAATCAGATTCATTTATCGTCACAAGCAGACAGGGAGGAGCCCCATGCAGATACTGAAAATCGACCATCTTGGTATTGCCGTTAACAGCATTGAAGAAGGAAAAAATTTCTGGTCAGAGGTGTTGGGCCTTGAATTTGAAGGAGCCGAAACGGTAGCAGAACAAAAAGTTAATACCGCCTTTTTTCCGGTCGGAGAGAGTGAAGTCGAACTGCTTGAATCAACGGCACCAGACGGCCCTGTGGCAAAATTTATTAAAAAACGAGGTCAGGGGTTTCAACATATTGCCTTTCGTGTTGCAAACATTGATGAAGCGCTTGAAGAATTAAAAGCAAAAAATATACAGCTCATTGACCAACAGCCCAGAGTCGGTGCTGGCGGAGCCAGAATTGCCTTTCTGCATCCGAAAGCGACCGGGGGCATCCTGGTAGAATTATGTGAGAGATCATAACCTCCTTCACCTTTAAAATATGGGTTTAATTACCCCATGCTCTAAGGAGTACACCATGTCACAGCACCCTGATTTTCAAAAGTGGGAAGACCTTGCCGGAAAACTGATGAAGGGCAAATCTCTGGACTCTCTTAATTGGCAAACCCCTGAAGGTATCGGCATCAAACCGCTTTACACGGCAGAAGACATTGAAGGACTTGAATCGGTAAACACACTGCCCGGCCTTGCCCCGTTCGTCCGGGGACCGATGGCAACCATGTATGCAGGCCGCCCCTGGACCATCCGCCAATATGCCGGTTTTTCAACGGCTAAAGAATCAAATGAATTTTATCGCAAGGCACTCGATGCAGGCCAGAAAGGATTATCTGTTGCTTTTGACCTTGCCACCCACCGCGGTTATGACTCAGACCATCCCCGCGTAACCGGTGATGTCGGTAAAGCGGGTGTTGCCATCGACTCCGTTGAGGATATGAAGATCCTTTTCGACGGTATACCACTCGATCAGATGTCTGTTTCAATGACCATGAATGGGGCTGTAATCCCGATCCTGGCAAGCTATATTGTTGCAGCAGAAGAACAGGGAGTCGAACATGCCCAGCTCACCGGAACCATCCAGAATGACATCCTCAAGGAATATCTGACCAGAAATACCTTTATTTATCCGCCGGTCCCTTCCATGCGGATTGTCTCTGACATTATCGGTTTCTGCTCAAAAAGCATGCCCCGGTATAACACCATCAGTATCAGCGGTTATCACATGATGGAAGCCGGAGCAAACAGTGTTCTGCAAACGGCATTTACCATGGCAGATGGGCTTGAATACGTGAGAACAGCTATGAATGCCGGCCTCGACATTGACGAATTCGCCCCGAGGCTATCTTTCTTCTTTGGAATCGGCATGAACTTCTTCATGGATGTTGCCATGCTCAGGGCCGCTCGCTTGCTCTGGCACCGGTTAATGAGCCAGTTCAATCCGAAGAACCCGAAGTCCTCGATGCTCAGAACCCATTGCCAGACATCCGGTTGGAGCCTTACCGAGCAGGACCCGTATAACAACGTGATCAGGACCACGCTTGAAGCCCTTACCTCAGTGCTCGGCGGCACCCAGTCCCTGCACACCAATTCATTTGACGAAGCAATCGGACTGCCAACTGATTTCTCTGCCCGTATCGCCAGAAATACCCAGATCATCCTCCAGGAGGAGTCAGAAATCTGTCATGTTATCGATCCGCTCGGTGGCTCCTATTATGTTGAGTCTCTGACCAACTCGATTGTTGAAGAAGCACAGAAAATCATCGATGAGGTTGAAGAAATGGGTGGCATGGCCAAGGCAATTGAATCCGGCATGCCGAAGATGCGCATTGAAGAATCAGCCGCCCGGAAGCAGGCACGTATTGACCAGGGACTCGATGTTATCGTCGGTGTCAACAAGTACAAATTAAAAGACGAAAAAATTGACTTTGAAATCAGGGAAGTTCAGGCAACCGTTCGTGATGAGCAGGTGGCGCGAATAAACGAGATAAAAGCATCACGCGACAACGATGCCGTCCAGAGAGCCCTTGATACTATGACCGAAGCGGCACGGAGCGGCAGTGGCAATCTGCTGGAACTGGCACTTCCTGCCATTCGCGCCCGAGCTACCATCGGTGAGGTTACCCAGGCCATGGAGAAGGTATTTGATCGGTATGTGGCTACCACCCGCTGTATCTCCGGTGCCTACGCCTCTGAGTTCACAGCAAATCCGGAGATCCTGGAGATCCTGAGAAAACGGACAGAGGATTTCCTCAACAGAAATGGAAGAAGACCCCGAATACTGGTCTCCAAGATGGGACAGGACGGTCATGACCGTGGAATCAAGGTTATTGCCAGCGCTTATGCGGATATCGGCTTTGATGTTGATATCGGCCCGCTGTTCCAGACCCCTGAAGAAGCAGCAAAAATGGCAATAGAGAACGATGTTCATATCGTCGGGGCTTCCAGCCTGACAGCTGGACATAAAACCCTTGTGCCCGGTCTTGTGGAAGAGCTGAAAAAACAGGGCGGGGAGGATATCCAAGTGGTCGCCGGCGGCATAATTCCTCCCGGAGATTATGATTATCTCTATGAGAGAGGAGTAAAAGCGGTATTCGGTCCCGGGACATCGGTTATCGATTCTGCCACCAGGACGCTTGATCTGATTGAAGCAATTGCTGGCTGATTGCAATATAAAATCATGCAGAAAGATCCAGAATATTACATCCAGGGAGTTCTTGATTCCAACCGCTTGATGCTGTCAAGGACCATTACCCTGATTGAAAGTTCCCTGCCAGTTCACCAGGATATGGTTCGCGGAATTATTGACCGGCTCCTCCCTCACACCGGTAAAGCGATCAGGCTTGGCATTACCGGTGTTCCGGGAGCAGGGAAAAGTACTTACATAGACAGTTTCGGCGCCCTTTTGACCGAACTGGGCCACCGGGTGGCAGTCCTGGCCATCGATCCCAGCTCCACCAGAAGCGGCGGTTCTATCCTCGGGGACAAAACCAGGATGCTCAACCTCTCGGTAAACGACAGGGCCTTTATCAGGCCATCACCTTCCGGGGGGACGCTGGGCGGGGTTGCCCGGAAAACCCGGGAGACCATGCTTGTTTGTGAGGCGGCCGGCTTTGATGTGATTATTATCGAAACGGTCGGTGTCGGTCAGTCGGAGACCACCGTTTCCTCAATGGTCGATTTTTTCCTGGTGCTGATGATTGCTGGAGCTGGAGATGAGCTGCAGGGTATAAAGAAAGGTGTGTTGGAAGTTGCTGATGCTATTGTTATCAACAAGGCCGACGGTGACAATAAACGCCGCGCTGAACTTGCACGCAGACAATATGAAACGGCCCTCCACCTCCTTACCCCTGGCAGTAAAGACTGGAGTCCGCCCGTCCTCACCTGCAGCGCTTTAAAACAGACAGGGCTTGAAGAAATATGGGAAATGATCGGGCAACATCGCTCAGTCATGCTGACCAACGGTGAGCATCAGCAGCGCCGAAAACAGCAGGCGCTGGACTGGATGCATTTTCTTCTCAGTGAAGGGCTTAAAAATTGGTTCTACAGCCATCCAGAGATAGCCAGAGAACTGCCAGACCTCACCAGAGATATTAACAACCAGAAAATTTCCCCTGCAGCTGCTGCTTCACAGCTGCTGCTGAACCTCAAAACCTAACGACAGGTCCTTCATACCATTGGCCAGGACTCTTTTTACCGGCTCAAGCTGATCATTATGGGTGCAGTCACAATAGTCATTGGTATTTCGACAACCGCAGACAATGGTTGCACGACAACAATCAGCTCATCACCTTCCACAGCGGTCCACTTAACTATCGTGCATAAGCACATTGGACTGGTAACGATCGGGAATTAATTATAAATTATGGTTCCCTCTGCAAACAGCCGGAGGTCCTCCGGGATCAGGTATTTTGCAGGGCAGGTTAGCGTGCACTTCCCTGACAAAGCAATTGGACGCTTCAAGTCGGATTTTCCGGGTTTATATGCTCATAATTTCCGTCGGCAACTACTACTGTACTGCATGAATATTATGAGTGGAAACCTCCATGAGGGCACAATTAATACCGGTTAAGTCACAGTATTATCATAATTTTATTTGTTTTTTTTTATTTCCCTATGTTACAAGTAATAATATTCCCCATACATACACAGACAATCACTGTTCATTTTCCGATGGAGTTTGTAGATGGAAGCAATACAGGACTTTTTTGAAGAAAAAGTAAAACTACCCTCGCCTCCAGCAGTCGCCCTGAAGATTCTGAATGCGGTTCAAAATGATGATAATTGTTTTGATGAACTGGCAAACATCATAATGGCGGACCCGGCACTCACTGCTCGAATCTTAAAAATTGCCAACTCTTCACTGTATGGATTAACAAAACAGGTTGAATCTCTTTCCCAGGCGACAGCGCTCATTGGCACTCAAACCCTTAAAAATATTGCTTTATCTTTTGTTTTCGTGCAAAAGTTTCAGGAGGTGGATGTCAGCGGATTTGATTTTGATCTTTTCTGGAGACGTTCAATATCAGCGGCAGTCGCAGCTGATATTATCTCCAAAAAAGTAGGTTGCAAAGATACTGATATTTTCGTCACCGCACTACTCAAAGACATCGGTGTCCTTATCCTCTTTTTATCTGACCCTGCAGGATATATAGAAGTAATTGATAATAAACGTATAAATGGAAAAAGCACCTGTGCGGCTGAAAAGGAGCAATTTGGCTTCTGCCACCCTGAGGTAAGCAGCCACTTGCTCGAATCCTGGAACCTTTCAGATTCAATTTATGGTCCTATATTCTGGCATCATAGCAAGAAACCGGAAGCTCCTTACAGGGAATCGGCCCAGGTTTTATTTTTTGCCGACAAAATCTCCTCTATCTATCACGGCACCAAATGCAATGAAAAAGCAGCAGAAGTCCATAACGGCCTTAAAGACAACTACCAGCTTTCCAATGAAGATACCGCTGAGCTCATTGATTCGATCGGAGAAAAATCATGCGAGGTAATGGATCTTTTTTCAATTAACCCTGGTAACACAAAGCCTTTTTCGCTGATGATCCAGGAAGCCAACGAGGAACTGCAGCGTTTGAACCTATCGTATGAAGAGGTGGTACTCGAGCTCAGGCAGGCGAAACGAAACGCCGAGACACTGGCGGTCGGTTTAAAAGAGGCAAATGATAAACTGCGAGAACTTGCCATCCGTGACGAACTGACCGGACTCCATAACCATCGATATTTTCAGGATCAGCTAGAAAATGAGATTACCAGGGCTGCACGATATAAGCGCCCGCTATCACTGCTCCTGCTTGATCTGGACTTCTTCAAAAAAGTAAATGATACCTATGGGCATCCTGCAGGAGACCATGTATTGCGGGAAACGGGGAGCATCTTGCTTAAACTGGTTCGTCAAAGTGATACTGTCGCCCGCTATGGTGGAGAGGAATTTGCCATTATTCTACCGGAAACTGCAACATCAAGTGCCAAGGTCCTGGCCCAACGTGTCCGCAGGGGGATAGAGCAGCTAAAGATCAGCTATGACAAGAAGGCAATCCCCATAACGGTTAGTATCGGGCTGGCGTGTACTGACATAGCTGACGGTAAAATGAGTAAAACCGAGATCATTTCAAAAAGCGATCAGGCGCTCTACAAGGCAAAACATGAGGGAAGAAACAGAGTCGCATTTTAAAGGGCAACAGGCAGAAGAAAAACAGTTGCAGTTATCCCCCTCACGACTCCAGACTCCCGCCGGGTTTTGGCCGTTACATCAACCTGCACCCTTGAGTCAATTTCAGCCTCTCAAGCCCTTTTCAACTGATCCCGCTCATGGAGCGACTCCCTCATAACAGACGAGCCATCCACAAACGGCAGAACATCATTTTTACCATCACTCCGGCTTTCCAGCAGAGTACCGCTTGCAATTATGGATAAATTGTTCAATACTCTCTCTTTCGTAGATGGAAACAAGTTGAAAAACCTATACCTTACATTTATATGCGCACCAATCAGATCATACATGGACAGTTCTTCCTGAACAGGAATCTACGCATCTTTATTCTGGCCCTGATGGTTCTGGCATTTATGTTTGGTTTTGCCGACCAGGTGTGGGATAAGAATTTTGAGCGGCTGCACATCTTTCTTTTCAACCTCTGTGCCGGTGGATTTATTATCCTCTATCACACTGAAAACCAAGGTCGGCCATCAAGCAGATGTTACACCTTTCTGGCGCTCAGTCTCGTCTATGCACTTTCAGCGTTTCTGCAGCTCTATACGCTTGCAGCCCTGCTCTCCTTTATACTCGGTCTTCTGGTCGAGGTCATACGGGTACGATCATTCCCTTTTTTACCAACCGATCTGTTAAATTTTCGCATATCAGTGGTTGATAAATTTCACCACGCCTCAGTTCTCTGCCTGTCTCTTGCCCTGTTTATCGCCACCTTTGTCTTGATAAACAGTAACGTCTTTCACTGGCTTCCCTATAAGAACCTGACCTTAAACGTGTTCTTCCTCGGTTTCTCTTTTCCGGTCTCACTGATTACCATGTCAGTTATGTTTTCGTTTATCAAACGTGATATCAGCCCATTCCTTCGATTTGTCAAACAGACGTTTTTCTGGACGGTAAATCTCGGGGTGATCATTTTTTTTCTTTTTATCGTCTTTGAACTGGCTACTGCAAAGTTCATCATCGCCACCATTCTGTTTTTTACCGTAACAATGATTTTCTCATTTTTCCTGCTTCTGGGCATCAATGTTCAGCAAAAACATTTCCTGCTTTCCGGGATGATTTTTCTGGTATTTACCGGCATCACCGGGGTTATATATATCGTCCTGGCAGGCTTCCCTGAATTGTATACACGATGGGGGAAACTTCTTCTCAGCTGCCATTCATACCTGTCACTCTATGGCTGGAGCATGAGCGGCCTGCTGATTCTCATGGGCTGGAACGATTTCCCGCTGAAACTGAACTCCTGGTGGGTCATATCTTTTCACTGGCTGGTGATTGCGATACTCGCACCACTTGGAGAAACGAACTTGGTTCTCGCCGTGGTCGCAACTGTTTGCTTCTGTCTTTTTCTCCATTTTTTCTTCAGGGGAAGTATGTCGGAACAACTGCAGGACCGGCGCCTGTCAATTGACACTTAACTCAATGTCAGTTTGTTTTTTTCCCTCAAGACAAGATTATCATTACAAAGGGACAGCACGATACGCTCGACCCGCTCAGGGCTTTCACCGAGCACATCAGCAACACGCTCGATCATAACCGCCGGGTTATCGAGGAGCAGCTGGAGTATTTTACCCCTTAGCTGCCGATCCGATCCTTCAAATCGAGACTGCTTGCTATAATGTTTACTCCTGGTGTTCAGATTGCCAATCGTTTTCTTTAACATCACGCCGTAATCCATTAACGCATAATACCATTCCCGTGGCCGCTCTTTATCGACTGTGTTTTCTACGAGGACCATGATCTGGCGATCATCTACTCCCTCTTCGTTTCGAAAGAAAAAGTGGAGATAGACCGTCCGGATATTCGTCTCAATGAAGGCAAGAGGCCTATTGAAAGCAAACGTACTGATGGAGGCTGCTGTGGCAGGTCCTATTCCGGGAAGGGTGACGAGCAGGTCTGGATCATCAGGCAGGTTTCCAGCATAGCGGTCGGCAACAATTTCAGCAGCCTCTTGCAGGTACCTGGCACGACGATTGTATCCCAACCCTTTCCAGGACCTGAGAACCTCGCTGAAATCTGCCTCTGCAAGAGCCTCAAAGTTTGGAAATTTTGTGATAAATTTATCAAATTTAGGAACAACACGGCTTGTTTGTGTCTGTTGAAGCATCACCTCAGAGACAAATACCCGGTAGGGGGAGATTTCTTCTCTCCAGGGAAATTCGCGCCGATGGCCTAAGTAGTAATGAAAAATAATGGACCGAAATCTACTGAAAGACGCTGGAAAAACGCCATTCTTTTGAAAAAACTGGTCCCAGTTTTGCCGGAAAGGTAACGGAGCAAAAAGCGCTTCCTGCTCCCGTGTATTTCTCTTCATCTTAGCGCAGAACCCTTTTCCTATTACGCCTAATGCTCAGGTAGCTGATCAGACCGAAAGAAGCAAGATAGACAAGCACAGCGGCTATCACCCCGGCGATAACACTGCCGATTAACAGTGGAATAATGATCTCCTGTCCAAGACTCCTTACCACTCTGAACTGTTCAATGATATCCCAGAGATCCATACGGGCCAGTTTAGCCGTCAGGTCCAGAAAGGTTCTGTATACCTCTTTTACCGACGGTCCCTCCCAGAAGAGGCTGCCCACCCAGTAATTGAAGGTATAAATCGGAGCAACGGTGGCAATGTTGGTTATCCAGATCGTCACAAAGGCGGCAGGCCGGTTCATATTCAAAATGGTGGCCAGAAACATGACAATAAAAATTTGAATGCCCATGGTTGGGGTAAAAGCAACAAAGGTACCGAGAGCAAACCCCCCTGAGATAGCTCGCGGCGATCTCCTCAACCTGACAAGCCATTTAATGAACGAACGATATGGGATAATGATTCTTTTTTTCTTAACTGTTAACACTGAGAACCTGGATGCGGATTATGATTCAGCCTAAATGGCTTAAAATAACCATTCTTGTCTATCCGTCTATAATATGAGCGCAGCTGGGAAGACAATTTTTCCGGTTTAATCCTTCTAAAACTTGATACTGTTGCGGCTAAAGAATGCGTTTTCGGGCGGCCACTAACCGGGTTTATCTACCTGCTGTTTGTTTTCAGGGCGAAAAAGTCTCAGAAAATTTTTAGGGATGCCGGTATCGAAATAACATGATTCGCCTGTTGTCGGGTGCTTAAAGGCCAGGACCTGGGCGTGCAACCCCATTCGCCTGAGGGGATTAAGGTTTGAGCCATATTTTTTATCACCAATGATAGGGTGATCTATCTCCTGCATGTGAACCCGGATCTGATGTTTTCTGCCTGTTTCCAGATTTATCTGCAGCAGGGAGAGCGTACTATTTCCCTCAATTTTCCGGTAACGGGTTACCGCTCTTTTCCCCTGTCCTTTTTTCTGTGAAGAATAGACAATGAAGGCGCTACTCTCTGTCAGCCAGGACACTATTTTTCCAGTTGATGGAGTAACCTCACCCTCCACGACGCCAACATAGGTCCGCTGAGCGATGGTCGCGCTCCAGGTGCTCTGGATTTGTCGTTTCACCTCTTCACTCCTGGCGAACATCAGTAGTCCTGATGTTTCCCGATCAATCCGGTGAACAATGAATATCTTATTATCCGGATTTTCGGTTTTGACGAAATTGCTGAGCAGTGAATAGGCTGTTTTACGTTTTTCCTTATCAGTTGCTATCGTCAGAAGCCCGGCCGGTTTGTTGATAACAATAAGGTCCTGATCCATATGGACAATATCCAACGGTCCAAGATGTTCCTTCTTGACATCCCTGTTCCATCGCACTTCCACACACTGACCAGGTTTGACAGCATGATCAAATTGGGTGACCGGTTCACCATCCACGAAGACTTGCCTGTCCCTCAGGACAGCTTTAATGATTTTACGGGTTTTATGTGGCACGTTACTGATAAGGCTTGGAAGAAGTAAATCATCTTTCTTGATCGTAAAAGACGAGGAAGGATTCACTTTTTTTTCCATGGAATGACTACGATGTCTGTCATATTTCATCTGGTTCACGACCTCTGAGTGATTCTGTCCCCGTCGGGAAAAATCGTTTTATCCTGCTGTGGCAGAGATATCTTTATTCTATTGTATAATAGTCACAATAGTTCAAAACGCCCTACCTTTAATCAGCAATCATATCGTAAACGTTTTTACCGTTGTAAGCGGGGGCGTGTCCAAAAAAATATTATCTTTAGGGGCTTAAGGAAGATCAGGGAGCAATGGATTTGAGCAGGTAGCCCAGGATGGAATGTTCTCAACCCCTGTCTCGGACCGGTCAGATAGAGATAGTCTTTGTTAACACTGCAACCCCTGCACACCCTGGCGGCCAGGTCTCCATGGGGCTTCGGTTCTGGTGTCAATGAGAGGGGGTGATGGATCAGGCGCCGGCTTCTAATTCCTGGTAAATCGCTCGTGCAAAAAATTCCACCGTATATGGCTTTTTGATGTAAGCACCTGCTCCAAGCGCCTGGGCTTTTCGAACGCTTGTATTGTCCGAAAAGCCGCTTGCTATTATCGCCTTCTGGCCCGGTCGAATTGAAGCTATCTTCTCATAGGTCGCACAGCCATCCATCCCGCCCGGCATAATCATGTCCAGAATGAGGAGGTCAAAGTGCTGACTGCCGCAGATCTCAATAGCTTCTTCACCTGAGGAAACCGCTTTCACATTATAGCCAAGCAGGGTAAGAATTCGAGAGGCAAGTTCCCGTTGTTCTTCCATATCGTCAATAACCAGAACATCCTGTCCATTTCCTTTGTAACTCTGCAGTTCAATGATATCCGATTCAGGGATCTCTTCCCGGGTCGTTGTAAAGTATAATGAAAATTCCGTCCCCTTACCAGGAGCGCTCGATATATCGATAAAGCCATTCAGATCCTTGATGGTCCCCCAGACAACTGCCATCCCAAGTCCCGTTCCGCTGCGACCCATGATCTTACTTGTGTAAAAAGGCTCAAAAATACGATTTATTTCTGATACTGACATACCAACGCCGGTATCCGATATCCTCAAGACGCTGTATTCTCCTCGGGGTATAATTTCAAACCCTGTATAATCAACATCCAGAAATTGATTTTCTGTCTTGATCGTAAGTGCGCCACCGCCCGGCATTGCCTCCACCCCATTTACAAATACATTCATCAGAACCTTGGAGAGATGTACCATGGATCCGCTAACATTGTAGAGGTTATCATGGAGATCGAGCGTAAAGGTGACCCCTTCTGCCTGCCGAATTATCTCAGCCTTTTCAGGACTCACCCAGAAATCCCTGATAACAGCATTGAGGTTAAGGACGGAAACATTACCAAACCCGCGCCTGGCCAAGGTCAGAAGATCCTGGACAATTGCGGCCGCTCGTTCACCCGATTTTTTAATGATATTAAGCGGCACGGTCATCGGGTCATCAGGAGAGCGATCGATCAGCAGCATATCGGGGTAACTGACAAGACCTGACAAGATATTGTTCAAATCATGTGCGACACCACCCGCCAAAAGACCAATTGCCTCCATCTTCTGGGCATTTTTCAAACGGTTCTGCAACTCAACGTGCGGTGTTACATCTCGTATATCAACCACATAACCATGTATCTCACCACTGTCAGAGTGATAGGGGCTCAAGGTGAAATTCAGGTATCGATTAAGAACGGGGTTCGGCTGGGGTCTAACTTGTAGATCGACGATGCGCCCCTCCAGGCATGAGGAGACTGCACTCTCCAGCTCATCTTTGAAAAACTCCTCGCCAAAAACGTCCTTAACGGACATACCGTCGATCCTTACCCCGGAGACGGTTACGATGTTGCGATACTGACTGTTATAGAGGACATGACGATGATTCAGGTCAATAAGAGCCATTGCATCACTGGAGGCCTCGACAATGCGGGCGTATTTGCGTAGCTCCTCCTCGGCTCTCTGCCGTTCTTCCACCTGGGCTTCAAGCTGCTCGTTGCTTTTCGTCAATTCCATTGTTCTCTTTTTAACCTGATATCTGAAAAGCACCGTGGCCCCAAGCAGCAACGAAACTGTTCCAACCACGCCATAGAACAGATAAAAGATCCACTGTGGAAGTGAATCCTGTCCGCTGACAACGAACCAGCGGTTAACCGATCGATAATATATCGAATTTTCATCCATCTTGAAGGACGTCAGATAGCTATCAATCTTGGCGATGATTAGCTCATTTTTCCCTTCAGGAACGGCATAGCGCATTTCAATCGGATTAAAGATTACCGGCGTCGCCTTAATTCGATAACTGGCCTTGTTTCTATTACCGTAGAGACGGTTGACAACACCAACATCGACAAAATTTGCATGAAGCATCTCAAACACGGTCTCATATTCATCAGTCTCAAGAAACCTGCATGAAATATTGAAATTCTCAGTCATATCCTTAAGAACCTGAAAATGGATATCCCCCTGCTTCACCCCGATTTTTTTACCTTCAAGCTCAATCAGGGAAGTAAGGCTGGTGCCATCAGGGACATAGAGTTCAGCCCAGTTGGCCATCACCGTTTCATAGGTATAGTCAACAAATTGCTCTCGCTCTTCCACATAGGCAAGTGCTGGTAAAAGGTCGATGGTGCCAGCTTTAAGTTCATCATATAACTCTGAGAAGTGGCCGGGGACATACTCAAGTTCCCAGCCCTCATTGATAGCAATTTCTTCAAGAATATCAATAAATAACCCTCTTGCCTTGCCACCATTATCCTCAAAAATGGTCGGTTTATTATTGTAAACACCGACTCTGAGAACCTCTTTTGCATATATAGTGGAGGCAGGGCATAGGGATATCAGGAAAAAAACAGTACTGACCAGGCAAACGTAAGAGAGCAATGCAATCTTGTCCATCCTGGAACACGTCCCTGTTCCGGTTCGTTTAGCAGATTTAGCGATTTTTTCTCTCATGCGGTAATGATCTGATTAATATGGGTTGCTTATACTCTGGTATATGTCAAAAAGAGGGCTGCAGTCAAATAGTATTGCAGATACGTGTCGTACTTTTAAGACCAACTCCTAAAAATTTATCTGCATGAAATACCCATCATTTCAAGGCGCTACTCTTGTTTTTTGCCAAGCATACCAGCATTGGATACCTGCTCATGAACAACGGCCATCCCCCAGATCATTCAACGACATCCGTCAGAAATTCCCGAGCGCCTAAATGATAAAAACCTGATATAATCGGTGCTATGGCTCTTGGTTGATCTTTCATTGCCATGAGCACGAACCAAACAAAGACACTCATTTCAGGTCTGAGAGCGCCAGCTCAGCAACCTTTATTCTGAGGAAAAAGCACAAGATGGATGAGGAACTGGTAACGGTCATCAAGGATTTTCTGGAAATGGGCCATGTGGACAATATTGTGGCAATGTTTCACCGTAATCATGAGTATTACCACTGGACGGGAGCTATTCTTGATGACGAACGGTTTAATGTTCGCCTTGGTGTCTCCGTCCTCTTTGAAGAGCTTAAAAAACGGGAACCGGAAGCGCTTGATAGCGCCAGGGCATCCCTTCTGCCCCTGTTGAAATCAGAAAAGCCGCACATCCGCGGTGAAGCAGTCAGTGTCCTGGGCATCATCGGCTCAGAAGCTGCCTGCGATGCCATAAAAACGATGCTCAAAGACAAACAACCCCAGATTCGTGAAGTCGCAGCAGACATACTTATCGAGCTGGGGTGTAACCTGGATTGCTAAGGGATCCTTTTAACAATGCTCAACATCATCATAAAAAGGCGCCATGCAATCATTGAGCTTCAGATATTTCCGGTAGATAGTATCGTAGGCCGTCACGGCCGATGACTGCGGCTGGCAGCGACTGGCCTCATCAAGCCGCACAAAGCGGGCTGTTATCTCATCTATGGCTGTCTTTTTGCCTTTCACTGTTTCATCACACCACAGAGCCTGCATTGCCGCACCTGCAGCACCGGCCTCCTCCTGCTCCAGGCAGACAACCTCACAATTGAATATATCTGCGACAATCTGCCGCCACAGACCGCTTTTGGCACCGCCACCTGCCAGCCTCACTTCTTTTGGCTCAATTCCATTCTGCCTGATTATATCAAGCCCATAACGTAATCCGAAGGTTGCACCTTCCATTGCGGCTCGACATATCATCTCAGCACCCATATTCAGGCTGCTCAACCCGGTTAGTGTGGCCTTTGCCAACGGCAGGGCCGGTGTCCGTTCACCGTTAAAATATGGCAACAGCAACAAGCCCCCGGCTCCCGGCTCGACAGCCGCTGACTGTTGATTAAACTCAGATAATTCCATGTTGAACAGATCACGTACCAGTTCAGTTGCAACCGTTACATTCATTGTACAAACGAGCGGCAGCCAGCCGCCGGTCGATGAGCAGAAGGACGCCAGTTCTCCACGATGATCGATAATCGGATGATCTGAATAGGCGTAAATCGTCCCTGAGGTTCCCAGACTGGCAGTTACTACCCCTTCTTTGACGTTTCCTGTGCCAATCGCCGCCATCATATTGTCCCCGCCGCCGGATGAGACAAGTACCTCTGGTGACAGGCCAAATTCAGATGCCAACTCTTTTGTTATGCGCCCTGCCGGCTCATCTGAGGCTATCAGTTCCGGCAGACATTGCTCCAGTTTTGCCGATGGATCAATCGCTTCAAGCATTTCGTTTGACCAGCAACGATTTTTTACGTCGAAATATGCCGTCCCTGATGCGTCCCCACATTCAGTTTTTTTCTCACCGGTAAGCCAGAAATTTATATAGTCATGGGGGAGCAGCACCGTTGACAGTCGAGAATAATGTTCAGGCTCATGTTCCTTCAGCCACAGTATCTTTGAGGCGGTAAAGCCGGCAGCCACCTGGTTGCCGATTTTTTTTAACACTGCCTCCTCACCTCCAGCTCGTTCGGTGATGATCTGGCATTGTGGCACCGTTTCGGTATCACACCATAGTTTAGCAGGTCGTATGACCTTTCCATGCAGGTCAAGGGGAACCATACCATGCTGCTGCCCTGACACGCCAATGCCCCTGACCTGGCTGCCATCAACGGCTGATGAAGCCAGTACCTCTTTCAAAACAATCCGGCAGGCCTCAATCCAGCTCTCCGGGAGCTGTTCCCGTCCTCCCCGGTCGTTCTCAATTAATTCATAACCGTGATAGCTTTCGGCAATTATCCCCGATGTTCGCCCACTGAGTACCACCGCTTTGGTACCCTGAGTGCCGCTATCAATACCGATGTATAACTGGTCAGCCATGCTGTTTCCTCCCGATAGAACACCTGACGAATCTGTCAGATAAAGGTATTGATCATATTTTCAAGATATTCCTGACGACCACTCTGAAGTTCCGGTTCACCATGTTCCTCCACAAACACCTGGCAGTCAGCAAGCCCTGATTTTCCGGCTAGTACTGATTGTGCTGCAGGCAGTTGCCAGGACTTATAGCGTTCTTTTCTGAAATCCTCCAGAAACCCATCCTCAATTATTTTTGCCGCAATTACAAGACCGCGGGCAAAACCATCCATGCCCCCGATATGACCATGGAACAGATCAACAGGATCCTGGGATCCTCTCCGAACCTTTGCATCAAAGTTCAACCCCCCTGAGCCGATCCCCCCGGTTGCCAGGACCTCGAGCATGGCATATGTGGTTGAATAGAGATCAGTGGGAAACTGGTCGGTATCCCAGCCCAGCATCAGGTCGCCGCGGTTAACATCGATACTCCCGAGCTTACCGGCCGCAGTGGCGACTGCCAGCTCATGTTCAAAGGTATGTCCGGCCAGCGTGGCATGATTTGCTTCGACATTTATCTTGAAATGATCAATGAGATCATAAGTCTGCAAGAAATTTAAAACTGTTGCGGTATCAAAATCGTACTGGTGCTTACTCGGCTCCTTCGGCTTTGGTTCAATCAAAAACTGACCGCTAAACCCAATTTCTTTTGCATAGTCGACACACATATGAAAAAATGCTGCGGCTTGATCCTGCTCATGTTTAAGCCGGGTGTTCAACAATGTTTCATAACCTTCACGACCACCCCAGAAAACGTAGTTTTCTCCGCCTAACTCCTTTGTGGCACTGATGGCTTGTTTTACCTGGGCTGCCGCATAAGCAAAAACATGAAAATCGGGATTTGTACCGGCACCATGCGCATAGCGCGGATTACTGAAAAGGTTTGCCGTTCCCCACAACAATTTCACTCCCGTTGATTTTTGCAATACTGCAGCATGACCGACCATTTTCTCCAGGTTCCTGCACGATTCTGAAAAATTACTCCCTTCAGGGGCCATGTCCCGGTCATGAAAACAGTAATAGGGAACATTTAATTTGCTGAAAAACTCAAAGGAGGCATCACAGGTTGCTCGGGCCCTGTCCAGGGGATCAGTAAATTTATTCCAGGCACGATCCATGGTTGGTGCACCAAAGGGATCACTTCCCTCATTCTTCAATGTATGCCAGTAGGCAACGGCAAACCGTAAATGTTCCTCCATGGATTTACCCATGATATCCTGCTGCCGGTTGTACCACTTGAATGACAATGGGTTTTTGGACTGCTGTCCTTCATAGATTATTTTATCAGTTACTTCCGGAAAATATGTACTCATCATTCGCTCAGCTCCTTGTTCATAATCCTCAGTTCACCATACCATCTCATCTTCGCTGATGTAGGCGTTCGTATTTCAACAATTTATATATAAAATGGAGACTTATAAATCTCTCGCAACACTAATGACCCAGACTCCCTGGCCCAGTCCTCATCGGTCCAGTTCTTGATCACAATTTCTGTCTGGTCAAACCCAAACTTCGCACCCTTCAACTGTTCTATTGAGTCGAACATATGGCTGAATAAGGGTTCTCCTGCCTGAACCCCTTTACCTGTAATAATCACCAACTCGGGATTGAGCAAAGTCATCAGGTTATAGATACCCACCCCGAGGATCATTCCCGCTTTCCTGTAGACGTTCTCTAGGGCTTCATTACCGTGATTAAGCTCAATAAGAACATCATCAAAAGCAATGTCTGCTGGAGATTTATCGGAAGAATACCAGCTACCGTTTCCAATGAGATTTCTGGCATCCCGTAATAGTGCGTAATTGCCGGCAAAGGCTTCAATACAGCCGTTACGGCCACACCGACAGGCCGGGCCGCCGACCTCAGCACACATGTGTCCAAATTCACTGGCGATACCACTATTGCCGCGGACCAGCTGACCATTAACTACCATACCGGCACCAACCCCATTCTCAAGCGTGACAACAATGAAATTATCCATTCCCTTGCCGCTGCCGTACCAATACTCTGCAATAGCCAGATTATTTGAACTGTTATCAATAAAAACCGGGTGATTTATCCGCTGCTGAAGCATTTCTTTCAATGAAATTTCTTCCCATCCATAATTGGGCAGGAATTTTACAACCCCCCGCTTTGAATCAACCGGACCCGGTATACCGACACCGACGCCTGCGATCTGATCTTTTGAAAAATTTGCCTCCCAGATACATGCCTGTATTGCCTGAGCCATCAGTTCAACAATTTCTTTCGGTGAGTAATCGTCATTATCCAGAAAAATCGTATGGGCCGCTTTCAATTCAGCCTGAAAGTTAACGATAACAACCCTGATTTGATCGATTGCCATGTTCACCCCGACGACATGCACGCCATCCGGTCTGATAGCCAGCAGGGTTGGACGTCGACCACCCTCGTAGGCGCCGGCCTGTTTTCCTTCTATGAGACCCTCCTGAATCAAATCGGCAGTAACCCCCGTTACCGATGCCTGGCTCAGTCCTGTTTCCCGAGCCAGGTCTGTCCGGGAAATCAGCCCCGTGGTTCTAATCAGCCTCAGAATATCAGAACGATGCATTGCCCGCTGGAAACGCCTGGGGGACAAAGAGGTGGTCTGCTGCTTTATAGCCATAAACTCAAAACCTCGCTCATCATACATTAATTCACAATTTAAATTAAATAAGCACAATTACAATTGTCAACTCATTTTTCATGCGCTCCCATAACAAAGAAGAAAGAGTGCTACCAAAAAGGACCCTGGGCATCCGAGCAATTGGGAAAAACTACTTGACACCTAAAAACATATATGGCAATTCGTTGGCCTATAGAGATTATTTCATGTTTTGAAATATTGATAGTTGATCTGACAATGCGGAGCCTTTTTTCATTTCGTACTTAGAGTCCACTTCTGTTTAGCAATGACGTCTTGAAAATTATAGACCAAGAGGTACACCATGATAGAAAGCAGCCAGATGACAGCAGCAGAAGCCCCCTTAACGTACGGTATGGTAGGCGGCGGTGAGGGTGCTTTTATTGGCGATGTTCACAGGAAAGCGATTGCTCTGGACGGAAAAGCGATACTTGTCTGTGGTTGTTTTTCAACAGATCCTCAGAATACACTGAGAACGGGTACAGGCCTGGGCCTTGATCAGCAGAGACTGTATGCCACCTTCCAGGAAATGGCTGTTGAAGAGGGCAAAAAGGAAAATAAGATTGATTTCGTTGTTATCGTAACACCAAATTACACCCACTATCCAATCGCCAAAGCCTTCCTGGAAAATAATATCAACGTTGTTTGTGACAAACCGTTTACCGTCACCTCAGACCAGGCCACTGAGCTCAAAGAGCTTGCCGACAGCAATGGTCTTTCCCTTTGTGTTACCTATGCATACACCGGATACCCCGTTGCCAAGCAGGTGCGATTGATGATTGAAAATGGGGACATTGGTGAAATCAGGTTTGTTAATGCCGAATACGCGCAGGACTGGATGAGCACCCTGCTGGAAGACACCGGGCAGAAACAGGCGGGCTGGCGGTCAGACCCCCATCAATCCGGTGCCTCGAACTGTGTTGGCGATATCGGCAGTCACATCGAAAATATGGTCTCCTATATGACCAAGCTGAAAATTACAAAGTTATCAGCACGCCTCGATACCATGCTCTCAGGAAGAACGCTTGATGACAATGCAACGATAATGGTCGATTATGCAGGCGGGGCCAAAGGAGTTTATTGGTGCTCCCAGATCGCCGTCGGTAATGACAACGGTTTCAGAGTTCGAATATTCGGTTCAAAAGCCTCAATCGAGTGGGCGCAGGAAAACCCGAATTACCTGAAAATTTCCTACCTGGATAAACCAACAGAGATCATTTCCCGCGGCAGAGATGCTCTTTATCCAGAGGCAGAGGCCTATTGTAGAATTCCATCCGGCCACCCTGAAGGATATTTTGAGGCATTTGCCAATATCTACAAGGCTTATATCAGTTTCAGCATGAAAAAGAAGAGTGGTGCTCAAATTCTCCCTGAAGATTATGATTTTCCAAAGGCGATAGAAGGAGAACAAGGAGTTAAATTTATTGAAAAATGTGTTGAGAGCTCTGGAAAGAATTCAGCATGGGTCGAAATGGATCACTGAGTGGAGGAAAACATGACAAGACCAGTAACACTATTCACAGGACAATGGGCAGATCTGAGTTTTGAGGACATCTGTAAAAAAGCAGCCTCCTGGGGCTACGATGGCCTCGAGATTGCCTGCTGGGGGGATCATATGGATCCCGTTGAGGCCTCAACAAACCCGGACTATGTCAAAAACAAACTGGCAACCCTGGAAAAATACAATTTAAAATGCTTTGCTCTTGGAGCTCACCTGGCCGGCCAGTGTGTTGGAGATGACTGGGATGAGAGGCTGGATGCCTTTGCCCCTGATGGTGTAAGGGGAAACCCTGAAGAAGTCAGAAAGTGGGCAGTCAGCGAGATGATATGTACAGCAAGGGCCGCAAAAGAGATGGGCTGTTATGTTGTTACCGGATTCCTCGGTTCTCCCATCTGGAAATACCTCTATTCGTTTCCTCCGACCACTGATGAAATGATCGAAAACGGTTATGGGAAGATCGTTGACCTCTGGACTCCGGTTTTCGATGAATTTGACCGGTGTAATGTAAAATTCGCTCTGGAAGTTCATCCGACGGAAATTGCCTACGATTATTATTCGACCGTCAAATTATTTGAAGTGTTCGACAGACGTCCCACGCTTGGTATTAACTTTGACCCAAGTCACCTCGTCTGGCAGGGTATAGAACCCCATGTCTTTATCAGCGATTTTCCAGACAGAATCTATCATGTCCATATGAAAGATGCCGCGGTAACACTTGACGGCAGATCAGGCATTCTCGGCTCCCACCTGCCTTTTGGCGATCTCAGGAGAGGGTGGAACTTCCGTTCACTCGGACATGGAGACGTAAACTTCGAAGAAATTATCCGGCACCTTAATGCGATTGGTTATGGCGGACCGCTCTCTGTAGAGTGGGAAGATAACGGCATGGACAGAGAATTTGGGGCAGTTGAGTCTGTCCAGTTCGTTAATTCGATCAATTTCGCACCCTCCGATATATCGTTTGACGGGGATATGAAAAAATAATCATTTTACCAATTGTTCTCCCAAGTGATGCAAAACAATACCAATCCGGTTTTAACCATCAAGGATATCAATAAAGTCTTTTCCGGGGTAAAAGTCCTCAATGATATCAACCTTGAAATTCAGTCCGGAGAGGTATTTGGCATTCTCGGTGAAAACGGGGCGGGCAAATCGACACTGCTGAAAATAATATGTGGTATCTATACCCCGACAAGCGGCACCATTTACTTGAAAGGCAGCAGTGTCTCCATAAACACGCCGACCCAGGCAAAAAAATTCGGCATCAGCATGATACCCCAGGAGTTCAACCTGATACCGACCCTCTCCGTCTTTGAGAATATATTTCTCGGTTCAGAGCTTAAAAGCGGACCGCTGCTTAATAAAAAAGAGATGCGACGGAAGACACGGTCACTTCTCGACGAGTTAAAGACTGATCTTTCGCCCGACGCCCTCATCGTCAATTTAAGCGTTGCTGAAAAACAGATGGTTGAGATCGCCAAGGCTCTCGTTCATGAGTCGGATATACTGATCATGGATGAACCGACAACGGTGCTGACCAATCTTGAGGTTGAAATTCTTTTTGAGCTTATAAACAGGCTGAAGGCGAGAAATGTTACCATCCTGTTTATCTCTCATAAGCTCAATGAGGTTAAGCGAGTCTGTGACCGCATTCTGGTATTAAGAGATGGTGATCAGATCTGCATCAATGACGTCAAGGATGTGGACGAACATGATATGGCAAAAAAAATGGTCGGTCGTGAGCTCAATCAGGTTTTTCCAACGAAAACATCTCCTGGCGAGAGCATTGTCTTCCAGGTCGACAATCTTAGTGATGGATCACTGCTTAAAAACATCAGTTTTCAGTTGAGAAAAGGCGAAATTCTTGGTTTTTCCGGGCTCATCGGTGCCGGCAGAACTGAAATCGCCGAGTGTGTTATGGGGCTTCGATCAAAAATATCCGGCGATATCTATGTCAATGGCAGGAAAACCCGTATCCGCTCAGCGGCTGATGCGATCAAACATAAACTCGGCTACCTCTCTGAAGATCGCAAAGGCAAGGGGCTGATCCTGAATTTCGGCATACCCGAGAACATATCCCTGATCTCTTTGTCCAAGTACACCAATCTGTTTATCAACAAGAAAAAAGAGAGAATGCGTTCCGAGGCATTCATTGATCAATTCAACATTAAGGCGGCATCCATGAATGCCGAGCTTGAATACCTGAGCGGCGGCAACCAGCAAAAAGTATACTTGTCAAAATGGATGGACACTGACCCGCTCATCTTAATTCTGGACGAACCGACTCGGGGCATTGATGTAAATGCCAAAAAAGAGACCTATTACTTCATTAATGCTCTCGTGAACCAGGGTGTTTCCTGCATTTTGATATCTTCAGAACTTGAGGAAATCATTGGACTCTGCAGCCGGGTACTGGTCATGCGGGAGGGGAAAATCACCGGTGAAATGGAAGGCGATCACATAAATGAAGAAGAAATCATGTTTTGCGCAGCTGGCGTTAGATGAAATCTCGGCCTGATTACAATAATTATGGAACCAAAAAAGCTTAGTTTTGAATATTTAAAACGAATAGACTATTCGAAATATGCGCCGCTGTTTGCTTTGATTGTGCTCGTACTGCTCTCTGCTCTTGCAAGTGAACATTTCCTCAAATTCAGGAATATTACCAACATTCTCAGGCAGGTCTCATATACTGGAACGATCGCCCTGGGGATGACCTTTGTTATAGTCGCCGCAGGCATAGATCTTTCTGTTGGTTCCATGGTCGCCTTCATTGGTGTTTTAACCATCTACCTGATGAACTACCTTGGAGGAGACGGGTTTGCAGTCTGTGTCGCGGTGTTCACGGCCCTGGCTGCGGGATCACTGTGCGGAGCACTGAACGGGCTTATCGTTACCAAGGGACGAATTACATCGTTTATCGCAACTCTTGCCACCATGTCTATTTTCAGGTCACTGACCCTGTATATCAGCGAGGCCGGTGAGGTCATTTCTGACAACGACATTTTCCCCGAGATTGGCGGGGGATATTTCATGAAGATACCCTATCCGGTGATCATTTTCCTGGGGCTGGCTTTCTTATTCCATATATTACTGAATAATACCGCCTTCGGCAGGCATGTCTGCGCCGTTGGCGCCAATCAGCAGGTTGCTGTATACTCTGCAATTAAAGTGAAGTGGATCACCTTTATGACTTTTGTTATCACCGGCTTTACCGTCGGTGTAACAGCAGTTCTTCTCTCTTCACGGCTTAACTCTGTCAGCCCTGGAGATGCAGGTATTTTCTATGAACTGGATGCCATTGCCGCAGTCGTTATCGGCGGAACCCCACTTTCAGGCGGCAAGGGCACCATCTGGGGAACCGTCATCGGCGCAATAATTTTAGGTATTATCAATAACATGCTTAACATGCTTGGAGTTTCACCCTACTTGCAGGGCACTGTTAAGGGGCTCATTATTCTTATCGCCGTTTTTGCCCAGTATAAGAATAACTAACGTCCCGGAGCCACAGATTATCAGAACCCGTTCTGATAATTTAATACATACCATCAAAGAACAAACAAGAGAGGAAATTATGAAAAAAAATGTGAGACAGTTACTGATTACACTACTCGCCAGTGTATTTCTCTTTTCTGGAAGCGCCGCCTTTGCAGCTGAAAAAATCAAGGTTGGGGTATCCGTTCCTTCTGCTGACCATGGCTGGACTGCCGGACTGCTCTGGTGGGCAAAGAAGGCGGTAAAAGATATCGAGGCAAATGACAAGGATGTTACCTTTTATGTCGTTGCTGCCAGCTCAGGAAGTAAACAGGTTGGTGACGTTGAAGATCTTATGGTCAAGGGCATCGATGCGCTGGTAATTCTTCCGCATAACCCCGCCACCCTCCAAAAAGTCGTTGAAGAAGCGTATGCTTCCGGTATTTATACCGTCGTTGTTGACCGGGAATTACCGAAACCGGCTCAGCACGTTTTCATGGCCGGTGACAACCCGGGACTTGGCATGGTTGGCGCCCAGTGGCTGGCAGACGAAATGGGTGGAAAAGGCAAAATCGTCGTGCTGGAAGGTATGTCGATACCAATAAACAAACAGCGGGTAGACGCCTTTAACGAAGTGATGAAAAACTATCCCGATATCGAAATCCTTGACTCGCAGCCTGCAGACTGGTCAACCCAGAAAGCACTGAGCCTGATGGAAAATTATCTGCAGAAGCACAGTCATATCGATGCGGTCTGGTGCCAGGATGATGATATGCTCAAAGGCGTCATGCAGGCAATCAAAGAGGCAGGACGAACAGAAATCAAAACCGTTCTTGGTGGTGCCGGGTCCAAAGATATCATTAAAATGATCATGGAGGATGACCCAGTCGTGCGGGCAACCGTTACCTATAACCCTTCAATGATCGCCTCAGGTATCGTCTTTGGTGTAGAGGGAGCACGAGGCAACACCGTTGGCGGACTCTACCACACACCATCGCGTGTGATCATCGCAGCTGACCTGGTTGTCAAGGAAAATGCCGAAGCGTATTATTTCCCGGAATCTGCTTACTAGAACATGGCGGCACTGTTCGGCATCTAGCCCGCATCGATAGGTGTCGAGCGAGTTAATCCATGGATCGTGAGCCCTTTTCCTGAATAGTCTGAAAAGGGCTCATACCATTTCACCCCGCACATTGATTATAAAAAAAATCTGCTCAGTACCACCGGCAAAACAGCATAGATGATCGTTAGAGCGTTTCTCAGCCTCGCTAACCCTGCATCCCGTCAATCGGCAACCCGAGATGGGCAAGCAGGCCTGGTCGATCAGGGCCAATGCTTACAATCCTCTCTTTTTCATCCTTGACCAATCGTTTCATCCGGTACTCAGCCTGTGAGGCCAGCGACCGACTTCCCAGCTCACAGGAATAGACCAGCTCCAGATGCTTCCTTGACCGGGTATATTTGGCGCCATAACCATCGCTCTGCCGATGTTGGGTTAAACGCCGCTGAACATCTGTTGAGATGCCGGTGTAGAGGCTGTTGGTCTCATCTCTGAGTACATATATTGACCAGACTGACATAGCGGTTCAGCCAGCCTGTGCCACCAGCGCCGTTTCAACACGCTGCCAGACTTCATCAAATGATAATTCCATAAGACTGTTCCCTTCCATCACCTGGAAACTGGTGTACTGTATACCTGTCGTAAGTGGAGCGGTATGGTCACCATAGAGGGCAATTCCTGAAAGACCGAGATGTGCTGCAATATGGGTCGGCCCGGTATCGTTACCGATCACAAAAGATGCCTTTTTGGCAAATCCCGCCAGTGCAAAGAAATCATAGTAACCGTCAGCAGGAACGAGCATTTTACCGGGAATTTTTTGACACAACTCGATGTCGTCAGGCCCGGGAATTGTTACAGCATCTTTACCGGACTCCTGCAGCTGCAGGGCCAGCTCCCTGAAATGGGGCCACCTCTTATTGTCGTGTGATTTTGAAGCACCGGGAATGAGCAGCACGAAACCGGGCGCAAGCCCGGCAGCAGAGAGGAAATGATCAACATCATCAGCCATCCATGAAAGGTCACTTTTCAATGTATAAGTGACTTTCAGGCCAGCCAGACCAAGGTGAAGAGCAAAATGATCAGCGGCACATATATGATCTTCGTCGCGCTTGAGGTAAGCAGCACAGCCGGGAACGTCGCCCATCCACCAGGTCGGCGGAAACAGCCAGCGACCATAAAACCGGGTTCTGCTGACCTGCTGCAGATCATATACACGCTGAAATTTTCTGCCATACAGCCGTTTCCGCAGCTTCAGCATCTGCGCTAAATTGAACCGTGAGGCGCGCGGGTCCGCAAAGACCTCATCCACCCAGGGGCAGCGTTCCATGTAACGCCGGTACGATGGTGTCGTCATGACCGTCAGGTGATCATCAGGATGGTTTTCACGAATGTCACGAAGCGCGCCATCAGCCTGAACGAGATCTCCAAGTGCGCCCAGTTTTATAACGAGTATGGCGGCCATTAATACGCTTCGTAGGACTTTTCTTCCACCAGTTCTGAGCCAAGCAAGCCATTGATCTGATATTTCAATTCAGCTCTGCGATCATTTGTTCTATAAACAGATCGGGCAAGCTCGATGAAGATAGTGCCAAATTTTCCGTCCTTTTCACAGCCGCGGATCTCATCTTCGATATCCCATAATGTCTCATTAACCAGCCGGAGCTCTGATATAAGCGTGTCGAGTTCAGCACTCTGCGTTATCCGTTGCTGAAAGACAGTTTGAAGTTGACTGAGCTCCAGAATAATATTTTCAAGCTTAGCCTTATCCGTAATCCGCTCTTTTTTGATCAGCAGGATCATCAGCTTATCGAGCAGTTCACCTGCGGAAACTGGAATTACTAAGGACATAGAATTCACCTTGTCTGCAGCGTTTAGCCTTTAGCTATTGTCGGTGGCACTCATGTTGGATTATAGTTATGGTTACGATTATCAGCACACGATTTTCTTTATGGTGTGGTTTTTACCATATTATTTTGTTCCTGTCTGTAGCCGAGAACCTTGTACGGAAACCCTGTCTTATGTACCTTGCACCAATCACCCGGGCTGGCATTACAAGCTATGTAATACGTCAGTCATACTTTCATGAAAAAGACGGAACCTATCGTTACCGCAACGTTTTTGATCTCGGTCATGACCCGGGACACTATGTTGAAGAGCTCTCCGATGAAATCTGTTATTTTTCCTCCCATCTTGAAGATTGTGTTGATAAAGTGACCGACACAGACCCTACCCGGGTGCTGGAAGAACTTCTCTGGGATTTTCTCCCTGAAGAGGAGCAGCATCGCCTCAGTCTCTTTAGACATCGTGGCACCATTAAAGTCCGGCCGCTTTCAGGTGAAGATCGCACCGCAATCGAAAATGAGGTCCATCTTTTTGACCGGAGACGTCTTTACTATCTGCGATACGGAGCGGTTGACCAATCAAAAATTTCCAGGCTGAACCCCAAACTATACCGCCCGTTGCTCCATCAATCACGGGACGAACGAGAATATTACTTTGTGGATATGGAGAAGGTACTCAAGCCCAACGAGATGAAAACCTATGTCTTTGCCGTCTTCGATCTCCAGCGCCATTTCAGCGAATCAATTTCGGCAACAATGCCGGAAGCACTCAACCAGTTCGATATTGCCGATCATTTTACCAGCGACATCTGTACGTTGAACCAGGACAGCAGATTCTGGTCCGGAGAGCAGATGGACTCATCACTCCATCACCACCTGATCCGTTATATCGTCATGTTCTTTGATCATGGATATGGACGTCGCTCACTCTTTGATGATTTTGTCAGGGAATTCATGGGCAGACATCGTTCCTTCAGGTGGCCGGAAAAAAAGCCCACGGTCAGCACCACCGATGCTGCAAAAGTTTTTGATACAAGCTGGAAGGATCTTCAAAAAATGAATAAAAAAGATTTAACCCGGCTCTTCAGACAGCGGGCAAAAGAACTCCACCCTGACAGCGGCGGCAACCACGATCGGTTTATTGAGTTAAGCGGGGCCTATACCTCACTGCTCGCACGGAAGCAATAATGGTTGAATACAGTTCCGCTGGCTGGACAACAATCAGGTTCCTGGTTCACTTTATAACCTGAAAAACAGGAGATTTTCCATGTCCATCAAGGCACTTGCCATCGAATTATACAAGGCCCAGCAAAAGGTGCACCGTTTACAGGACAGACTTGAAAAAGCATCACTTGGCAAAAAAGAACAGCTGCGCTCTGAGCTCAAAGGCGCAGAAGCGAATCTCAATCAACTTCGCAGGATCATGGATGCAGAAAAAGAACCTTCTCCTTTCTCAATCGACTCGTTCAAGATTTAATTAACAGCTCCTCAAAACGTCTTCAATACAGTCTGAGGTAACACAAC
>RCNC010000043.1_pt1 | contig 59819 bp, 49 predicted proteins | sample 2041301 | NCBI WGS metagenome assembly RCNC01 (sample SAMN09708231, study PRJNA481090) | Marine sediment metagenome, whole genome shotgun sequencing project. | biome: marine sediment; feature: ocean; material: sediment; isolation source: Sewage treatment plant 13A marine sediment (STP13A) ...
CTCGTAGGAGCGGCTTGTGTACATGGATGTACTTATGTCGCGGAGCAAATCAATTGTTAGCACATGTGCCAGACTTGAGAGAATGCCAATAATCGTCTCGGGATGCGCGTGAGCGACGCTGCCGCGATTGTGCCGTGCTTGTCGCCTGCGGCCAGCAAACATCGCTATTCGAAAACCAGGGTTTTTCAACGAGCCGCTAAGATTTTTGCAACCATTCGAGTGCGGGTCCAACCGCGAAAAAGGACCCGGTGACGAGGGTTAGATCGTCTTTCCCGGCCCGGCTGTCTGCGATCTGCATAGCCTGCGATACATCGTCTGCAATAAGACACGGCTTCAAGCACTGATTGGCGATATCGCGTGCCAGTGTCGCGGCAGGTTTTCCTCTTGGACCCTCGACTGTGATCGCTATCCAGGTGTCCACCAGGCTGGTCAATGGCGCAATGATGCCCTGCACATCCTTGTCGGCCTGCATGCCGACGATCGCGGTAACGCTGCCCGGGACGGACACCGCTGCCAGCGATTCAGATAAAACGCGGGCCGAATCCGTATTGTGCGCAACGTCGAGCAGCCAGCGGCGGCGCTTGTCGATAAATTGAAAGCGACCCGGCAAGTGCAATGCACCGAATGCCGCGTCAATGTGCTCGGCATTCAGGAGCCTTTCCAGGCCAATTGCCTCAACCAGCGCGAGCACAGCCGCCGCATTTTGCAGCTGAACGTCACCCGCGAGCGCAGGTCTTTGCAAAGTCTCTATGTGGACGCGTTGCCCATGCCACGACCAGGTGTCGTCCGGCGTTGCATTTAGCGCGTAGTCGAAGTCAGTTGCGGCCTGCAGCAGATTGGCGCCAATTTCATTAGCGCAAGCCGGAATTGCTGCCGGCACGTTTTCAGAACCGAAAATAACCGCTTTCGACGCACGCATAATGCCGGCTTTTTCGCGCGCAATAGATTCGCGGTCGTCACCCAGCCAGGCGCAGTGATCCAGTGAAATATTGGTGATCAGGCTGGCATCAGGCTCTATCGCATTGACGGCGTCCAGTCTCCCGCCCATACCGACTTCCAGTATCAGTGTTTGCACCCCGGCGGTGGCGAAAGCGACCAACGCCGCGAGCGTGCCAAATTCGAAATAGGTTAGTGGGACATCCTCGCGCGCCGCCTCGACCGCGACGAATGCCGCAAGGATCTGTGCGTCGCTCGCTGCCTGTCCGTCGATGCGCATGCGCTCGTTGTAGCGCAACACGTGCGGCGATGTGTAACAGCCGGTTAGTGAACCGTCGACACGCAATAGCGCTTCGAGCATCGCCACACTGGAGCCTTTGCCGTTCGTGCCTGCAACATGAATGACCCGTGCCGGCCTGGGCAATGCCAGGCGCTGCAGAACATCATGCACCCGCTCAAGACCAAGGACGATCTCGCGCGGCGAAAGTGATTCCAGCCAGGGTAGCCAGTCATCAATGGCAATAAATGAACCGGTCGGGTTCACAGGGACAATCTGCCCGAAATCAGCTTGCGGGTTTGGGGCGATTGTCGAACTTCGCCAGCAAATCGGCAATTTCTTCACGCATCTTGCGACGATCGACGATCATGTCGATCGCCCCGTGATCGAGCAGGAATTCGCTACGCTGAAAACCTTCTGGAAGTTTTTGTCCGACGGTCTGTTCGATCACTCTCGGCCCGGCGAATCCGATCAACGCTTTTGGCTCAGCGATATTAATATCGCCCAACATAGCCAGGCTGGCAGATACGCCGCCGGTGGTTGGGTCCGTGAGCACCGAGATGTAGGGAACTTTCAGTTCTGACAATGTGGCAAGCGCTGCAGATGTCTTCGCCATTTGCAGCAAGGAAAACAAGGCTTCCTGCATGCGGGCGCCACCGCTGGCGGAAAAGGCAATCAACGGCACTTTGTTCTCCGCGCTATATTTTGCGGCGCGGGCAAATCGCTCACCGACGACTGAACCCATCGAGCCACCCATGAATGCAAACTCGAACGCACAGACAACAACCGGTCGTCCAATCAATTTGCCTTTTACGGCGACCAGCGCGTCCTTCTCGCCGGTCTTTTTTTGTGCCTGTGTAAGTCTGTCGCGATACCTTTTGCTATCCTTAAAGCGCAACGGATCCATCGGTTCAAGATTCGCCGCAATTTCTTCCTGGGAATCCGGGTCGAGGAAAAAATCGAGACGGGTCCGTGCACCGATGCGCATGTGGTAATCGCACTTCGGGCACACACTAAGATTGCGTTCCAGCTCGGCACGATAGAGTTGCGCGTCGCAGACGCTGCATTTTATCCACACGCCCTGTGGCACCGAGCGCGTTCGCTTCTCGGTACTGATGCGCGAGGGCATTAATTTTTCAAACCAGCTCATAGACTCGCATCATAAACGAAAAAATGAATGGAGAAAGCGAATCCCCGCAAGGGCCAAGAATCGCGCTCCCAAAAATTGTAGCCAACTCACCTTATTCGAAGCCCAAAAATCGTAGCAAAGGGTCGTAGGAGCCCGCCCAGCGGGCGACAAACATTCGCGTATTTTTGCGAATGTTTGCAAGGCACGAGCCCAGCACACCCGCTCAATAAACGGCACCTGCCAGGTTAAAGACAATCACGAAAACCAAGCCATGATCGCCCGCTGGGCGGGCTCCTACAATTCTAAATTGTTGGTCACGTATCTCTGTCATTGCAGGATCAGCGGCATCTGCCCGCGGCCCTCAGGTATATCGAAATGACCTGGATACTCGACATTGATAAGCGTCAGTCCATGCGGCGGTGCAGCAATGCCGGCACGCGTTCGATCTGCACCTTCGAGCACTGTCTTCGCCCACGACGGAATCTGCTCGCCCTTGCCTATTGCTACAAGAACGCCGGCGATATTGCGCACCATGTGTTGCAGGAAAGCGTTTGCCGTAATGCTGAGAACTATCCAGTCTTCGTAGCGCTGCAATTGTAATTTAGTAATCTCGCGTACCGGCGTAGACGCACCGCATCCCGCCGCACGAAACGCAGAGAAGTCGTGTTTACCCAGCAGTGCATCAGCGCCCTCCTGCATCGCTTTCTCGTCCAGCGCTGCATAAACCCACCAGGCACGACGACTGTAGAGCGCGGAGCGCAGCGGTCGGTTCAGGATAAGGTAACGATACGATCTTGCCGTCGCTGAGAAACGGGCATGAAAGGCGTCATCGACGACTCTCGCCCAGGTAACGTTGATATCTTCAGGGAGATGCGCGTTCACGCCAAGCGACCAGCTTCGCTCACTGCGCTCAGCGCGGGTGTCAAAATGGACGACTTGTGCCGTTGCGTGGACACCGGTATCGGTACGACCGGCACAAACGATCTCTATTGCGTCATCTGCAATCTTGCTGATTGCCGCCTCGACCAGCGCCTGCACGCCGGTCCCGGTCTTTTGCCGCTGCCAGCCATTGTAGGCAGTGCCATCGTATTCAATACCCAGCGCTACACGCATCAAAGTAACTTTTTTGTTAGCAGTAAATAATTGAGGTCAGCGATAAAAGGGGTTGAACCGAATTTTCAGTTCAATGCCATTTAATTCGGTTCGAGCCCTTTTATCAGCTGGGCAGAGAACCGAGCAACTTTTGCGCCTGCTGACGCTGTCCCTCGTCACCCTCATCCAGCACTTCTTCCAGGATGCTGCGGGCACCACTCGGATCACCCATATCGACGTAGGCCCGTGCCAGGTCAAGCTTCGTACCAACTTCTGTCATGGTCCGTGCATCGTGCAGGTCGCCGCTTAAATCGTCCGGCGCCAGGGCTTGCGTAGTTCCGCCTTCGCCGCCGTCATCGACCATCATGCCAACATCCAGATCGACTGCATCGGGCTTGAGTCGTGGCTGTTCGACAGTGGCGTCATCGCGCATCTGGTTTACGGTATCGCCAACTTCACTCACCTTGAGTGCCGCCGTTAGATCGTCAAGGTCGAGATCCATATCGGTGCTGCCGGTGAGGCTCTGCATTCTGCCGGTGTCGTCCAGTGACATGTCCGAACTGAATGAATCTTTCGGCAGTGCTTCAGTTTTCGCGAAATCGAAATCGCCCTCATCGTCGTCATCATCCAGAGGTGCGAGCATAGTCGCAGCGTCTTCGACATTGTCATCATCATCCAGCGATGCCAGCATGGTCGCAGCATCTGCAGCAATGTTCGCGACTGCACTGTCATCGGACAAGCTGGGCGCAAGCATCGTCTTGTCATCATCAGACAGAGACGCACCTATATCAACGCCGGTCTGGACAATCATGTCCTCAGTCAGCACCTGCGTTTGACCGGTCGCATCGAGAAGACTGGTGTCTAAGCCAATATCGGTGTCCTGATGCTCATCCAGATCCGGCAGGGCATTTAGCAGGCCGGTTGAATCAATGTCAGGGGCCGCATGCATTCCTGTTTGCGAGTCATCAAGCGCCACGTTCTCGCCGGTTTTATCCAGGTCGGCAATATCGGTACCGGTTGCCGCGAAGTCGTCAGTAGTTTTCAGCACCTGGCTGATAGAGGTATCGTCGCTGTCGCCGAAATCCTCTGCGAGTGACGGATCGGACAGCGAGTCCAGATCCAGTCCAAGATCATCGAGATTGATCTCCGCCGTCTCGTCTGAGGCGGGCGACGGTTCACTCGGATCTGCCGATAGATCCTCTATGACCGGTAATTCGCCGGTCGCATCAAACGTTTCAAATTGTTGTTCGATGGTTGGAGACTCGACAGTACCACCGCTTGCAGCAGTGTCCGGTCCTTCTTCAATGATTGGCGTATCGGCAGTTTCATCGCTTTCTGCAGCGGCAAACTCAGATTCCGGCATTTCACGTGTGGCCGACGCTTCCAGCTCAGGCTCATCGAAACTGAAATCAATGTCAGTGCCGACATCTGCTATACGTACCTGGCCGGTCTCTTCGCTGACCACGCCATCATCGTCGACGGCCGGTAATTCGTCACTGGCTGCGCCAAGATCGATGACGTCGCTGGCGTCACCAACCGAATCGTCGGCCAGATCCATGTCAAGCGCACCGGTCTCGTCCGAGCCACTGTCAAATGACAGATCGACCGCTTTGGTTGCGGCACCGGCACTGACCCCTGAGAACATTTCATGATCGGCAGCGATTTGCTGCCCCATGATGATAATCTTGTCCCACTCGGGGTTCGCGTCGTCACTAACGACCGCTTTCATGCGTCCGGCAGCATCGACGAATGCATCCCTGTTGCCCCAGACGAAATAGATCTCGCAGAGTTTCGCCAGCAGGTCTTCACTGCCCGGATTCGTGGCCAGCGCACCGTTAATCAGATCTGCGGCCTGGTCATACAATCCGTATGCCATGTGGAAATCTGCCTCGGCCATCGGATCAGACTGGTCAAGGTTGATCGCCGTTTCACTGCTGAACGTGTCTTCCAGTGACTTGTTCACCCCGGTTTCGGCCAGCGGATCTGCGGCCTCCGGAGCACCAAACTCGACGGAGTCAGGCTCAGCAGGTTCGGGTACCTCGAGTGTTTCACCGAGCGGCGTTTCGGCGGGTCGCGGCGCCCTGGCTTCCTCGACCAGAATGGTGGTGTCGTCCGGCTGGGCGATCGCGCTCAGCGAAGAGGTCGCTGCCAGCGTCTCGGCATCCGAGTCATCCACATCAAATGTTTCCCACACACCGGTGGCTTCTTCGTCATCTTTGGCAGCACGCCGCATGAACCAGGCCAGCAGCGCAATCGCAGCCGCCAGCGCCAGGCCAATGATGACCCAGAAATTACTGAGATAACCCATGATGACTGCAACGATGCCCGGCTCATCCCTGGCCGGCACAACAACAACTGCCGGTACCTGAGACTGCGTGTCATCCACCGCCTCATCATCAACAAGCGCATCTGCGGGCAGCAAACTTTCGTCTTCATCGACCAGCGCCTCATCATCGAGCGCGACATCATCAAGTGTGTCATCGACCGGCGGCAGCTCCTCGCCACGTAACCTTGCAAGCTCGGCACGCAGCGCCGCGAGTTCGTTGTCCTCGATTTCGATCAGCGAATCCTGATCCGCAAAGAGCGCCTCAAGTTCCTGAATTCTCGCCTCATCCGGATCAAGTGGCGTCGCGTCAATATCTGTGTCCGGCGTGCCGCTGGTAGCGCTAGTGTCGGACAGCGATACATCCTCATCCGGCGGTACCAGTGTCAGGTTCGGTTGTGTATCAACGACCGGCGTAACATCAGGCGCCGGTGCTGGTACGGGCGCACTATCGCCTATATCGCCCGTATCGCCTATATCGCCCGGCATGCCACCCCAGGCCGCATTTTGTCGTTTCACTTCGGCAAACGCGTCCGTTCGGGTGATTCGAAATACGTCGTCAGCGCTTGGAATCCGCAACACTGCGCCAGCACGCAAGCGGTTAATATTGCCTACAAACGCGTCCGGATTGGCCTCATAAATAGCCAGCATCGTCTGATTCACGGTCAGGCGCGAATCCGGCTGCATACGGCGTGAAATACCCCAAAGCGTATTGCCACGCTGTACGACAAGATCGCCGCCGGGGGTCGTGTCGAAAGATGCCTGGCCCAGATTCGACGTTCTTGCCGGGGCTGGTGACGGTGTTGGCTCGGGCCCTATCGCAGACGGTGTTGGCTCGGGCCCAATCGCAGTCGGCGATGGCGTCGGCTCTGTTGGTGCCGAGCGGGCCGGGGCCTGGACTGCGGGACGCGACTGCGCGGGTGCGGCTGGAGCAGGTTCCTGCTGCGCCGGTCGCTGTATCTGACCACTGTCAGCCTGCGTCGCACGACTCGGTGCCGTTACTTCCTCGATGGCTTGTGTAGTCGGCGGCGGCGCGAAAGTCGGCGGATCAAGCAACACGGTGTATTCGCGCAAAAGCTTGCCGCGCGACCAGTTCGCTTCTACAAGAAATGTGATGAATGGCTCGCTAACCGGGTTGACCGAAGCGACGCGAATGAAATTGCCATCAGCCCTGCCAGAGCGGACCACCTGAAACTGGATTCGAGTCAGGTACATGGGCCGGTCAAGATCGTAACGCTCAAACGTATCCGCTGATGCGAGCGCAACCGTAAGGTTATTTAGCTCTTCGGGCGTCGTAGCAAGCAATTGAATTTCTGCCCGCAATGGCTGGTTTAATGCCGAAGTAACTCGTATATCTCCAAGACCGAGTGCCCAACTCTGGCTCGCAAGCAAGAGCAATGGCATCAGCCATATACGATGAAGTCTTCGCGACATAGTGTGTTTCTCCAGCTCCCCAATACCCGTTAAATCGGACCGCTCGGAGCTTGAATTACAAAATTGATTGTGCCCATCCCTTGTGCCGGTGAACTATAGCTTATAAATAGTTTTCCGCCAAGATTTCAGCTATTTGGACACTATTTAGAGCGGCGCCCTTACGTATATTATCGGCCACAACCCAGAGATTGATCCCACAGGGGTGACTGATGTCCTCACGCACTCGACCGACAAAAACAGGGTCCTGGCCGGAGCTATCGGTAACCGCGGTCGGATATTGTCCTGTCTCAGGACCATCCATCAGCTCTACGCCGGGCGCATTGCTGAGTAGCTCACGCACTGCTTCAGCCGTGATTTTACTGCCAGTCTCGATATGCACTGCCTCGGAGTGTCCATAAAAAACCGGTACCCGAACGGCGGTCGGGTTAACAGCAATGCTCTCATCGCCCAGGATTTTTTGCGTCTCCCACACCATTTTCATCTCTTCTTTGGTGTATCCGTTATCCTGAAATTCATCGATATGCGGTATCACATTGAAGGCAATTTGTTTCGCTTCACCTGCGATTTCGATTGGCCGTGCATTCAGGAGCGTGCCCGTCTGTTGTGCCAGCTCCTCGGCCCCTCTTTTGCCCGCACCGGTAACCGCCTGGTAGGTCGCAACGTTGATCCGTTTTATGCCGACTGCGTCGTAAATCGGTTTCAATGCCACGACCATCTGAATGGTAGAACAATTGGGGTTAGCAATAATTCCTGAATTTTTGTATTCAGCTATTTTTTCCGCATTGACTTCGGGCACGACCAGTGGAATCTGCTCGTCATAGCGAAACTGCGAGGTGTTATCAATGACAACGCAACCTGCAGCGGTAGCCTTTGGCACATACTCAGCAGACACCGATGCTCCGGCTGAGAAAAACGCTATTTTCACCGTAGAAAAATCGAATTCGGCAAGATCATCAACCACCAGTGTCCGGCGGCCGAAGTCGACTTCCTTACCAACAGATCGCTCACTGGCCAACGCATAAACGGTACCAACCGGAAACTTGCGCTCAGCAAGAATCTCCAGCATCGCCTCGCCAACAACGCCAGTGGCGCCGACGACTGCAATGTCAATTGCCTCAGTCATTTGTTTCAGGGACTTCCTTGGTAATTAGATGATTAATCAGACGATCTGTCAGATGATCGGTGTCAGTGCTTTTACATCAGCGTTTTGCGCGCGGTGGCGAAGATAGTGGTCCATCAGCACAAGTGCAACCATGGCCTCAGCAATTGGTGTTGCCCTGAGGCCCACACAGGGATCATGGCGCCCCGTTGTAACGATTTCAGTCTTTTTGCCGTCTTTATCGATCGTCGCACCCGCTTTGGCAATGCTCGAGGTCGGCTTCAGCGCAATGCTCGCGAGAATATCCTGCCCGGAAGAAATTCCACCCAGCGTGCCACCTGCATCGTTCTTGTTAAAGCCATCTGGTGACATCTCATCGCGGTGTTCACTGCCTCTTTGCCTGACTGCCGCAAAGCCAGCGCCGAGCTCAACGCCCTTGACCGCGTTAATACTCATCAGTCCGTGTGCAAGATCAGCCTCAAGTTTGTCGAAAACAGGCTCGCCCAATCCCGGCGGCACATTTTGAGCGAGCACGCTGATTTTGGCGCCTATGGAATCACCCTCTTCGCGCAACGCATCCATGAACTTTTCCAGTTCGGGAATTTTCTCTGCATCGGCACAGAAAAACGGGTTCTGGTTGACGAGATCCAGGTCATTCGCCTGCAAATTGATAGGCCCGAGCTGACTCAGATAGCCGCGAATGGTGATATCGAGTCGCTCGCCCAGGTATTTCCTGGCGATCGCGCCTGCAGCCACACGCATTGTCGTTTCGCGCGCCGATGAGCGGCCGCCGCCACGATAATCGCGGATGCCGTATTTTTGCTGATAGGTGTAATCAGCATGTCCTGGCCTGAACTTGTCTTTTATATCGCCGTAATCGCGAGAACGCTGATCAGTATTCTGGATCAGCAGGCCGATTGGTGTCCCGGTCGTTTGCCCTTCAAACACGCCGGAGAGAATGCTGACCCGGTCAGCTTCTTTACGTTGCGTGGTATGACGAGACTTTCCCGGTCGACGGCGCTCGAGATCGGCCTGAATATCGGCTTCTGTAAGCTGCATCCCGGGCGGACAGCCATCCACAACACAGCCCATGGCTGGACCGTGACTCTCACCGAAAGTGGTGACCGTAAATAGTCGACCGAAGCTGTTACCCGACATTCATTTGACTCTAATTACGCGGCAAAGCGGAAACCGCTTTGCTGAAACTGTCTCGGTGGCGCTCAAGTTCATCTCTGGACAGCAAGAATACGCCCTGCCCACCGTGTGCAAACTCCAGCCAGGTAAATTCGACCGCCGGAAAACGTTGCTCCAGGGCCACCTGACTATTGCCTACTTCGACGATAAGAATACCGTCATCGGCGAGAAACCGCGATGCATCATGCAGGATCGTTATGGCTGAATCCAGACCGTCGTCGCCGGATGCCAGGCCGAGGGCAGGTTCGTGTGAGAACTCAGGCGCGAGTCCCGCCATGTCCTCGCCGTCCACATACGGCGGATTGCTGACAATAACGTCATAGGCATTGTGGTTTTCTGCGTTGTCGAGCGCGCCGAAAAAATCAGACGGGTGCAGGCGCACGCGGCCCTGCAGTTCATGGCGCTCAACATTGATTGCAGCAACGGCCAGCGCATCGGCTGATATATCCACGGCGTCCACTTCTGCATCGGGGAATGCCCGGGCCATTGCGATCGCAATACAGCCGCTACCGGTACCGAGATCCAGGAGGCGGTGGACCTGCTGCGGGTCAATCCATGGCACAAAATGCTCATTGATCAGTTCGGCGAGCGGCGAACGCGGCACCAACACACGCTCGTCCACATAAAACTCAAGTCCCCCAAACCATGCCTGCTGAATAAGGTAGGCGACCGGCACGCGGTCCTGAATGCGCCTTTGTGCCAGTTGCCTGATACGGGCGTGCTCCTCAGTTGTTACTGGCCGCACATAGTTCTTCTCAGCATCTGCATGGTCCAGGACAAGCGCGCCGAATACGAGGTACGCCGATTCATCGAGCGGGTTGTCCGTGCCGTGACCGTATACAAGGCTCGCTTGCTCGAACGCACTGGCGGTGCTGCGGATTACATCCGCAACCGTAATGATTGATTTCGCGACTGACATGCAGCTCATTATTGCGATATGTAGGGTTTCGGTCCAGACCGATGAAAACTTGGGATGAGGGCCTAGAAAATTCGCGGCTAAAGCCGCTCCCACAGCTGTGCTCAGGACTGGCTTGATCTCAGGATCGGCACAAGCCTGTGGGAGACCGATGAAAACTCAGGGTTCAACGCCTTTATATTCGCGGCTAAAGCCGCTCCCACAGCTGTGCTCAGGGCTGGCTTGATCTCAGGATTGGCACAAGCCTGTGAGAGACCGATGAAAACCCAGGGTTCAACGCTTTTAGATTCGCGGCTAAAGCCGCTCCCACAGCTGTGCTCAGGGCTGGCTTGATCTCAGGATTGGCAAAAGCTTGTGGGGGACCGATGAAAACCCAGGGTTCAACGCCTTTAGATTCGCGGCTAAAGCCGCTCCCACAGCTGTGCTCAGAACTGGATTGATCTCAGGATTGGCACAAGCCTGTGGGAGCGGCTTTAGCCGCGAATCTCACAGACAGCAGCATTTTTATTTTTTTCATAAACTCGTGGGTATGCAGCCTACTCGACGCCACATTCTCAACATTCCCTGGTACAACACGCAGACTCAGCCTGAGTTAGAATGCCGGCGCTATGAATCCGATCCGCAAATTTATATTCTTAACGCTTGCCATGCTCGCGCTGGGTGGTGGTGCGACAATGGTGTTCATGCAGATACAGGGCGAGGGGGAACCCCCGTCGCACTCAACCGTACTGCCAACGCCTGCTCCATTGCCCGATTTTGCATTGCTGGACCAATCCGGTAATCGATTTGACCGACAATCCATGCGTGGCCAATGGAGCCTGGTCTTTTTCGGCTTTACACATTGCCCTGATATTTGCCCTGCCACCTTGCAACAGCTGGCGATCGCGCGAAGCAAAGTAATGGCGGCAGACAGCGGCCAGAGCAATTCATTTCCGCAGATCATATTGATAAGCGTGGACCCGGAAAGAGACACGACGGAGATAATGCGCGAATACGTTGCCCACTTCGATGCTGATATCAAGGGTGTGAGCGGCGATATCGATCAACTTAAAATACTCACCTCCGCGCTCGGCATTTTTTTTGAGAAATCGACAGACAGCGGCGAGAACTACAATGTCGCGCATTCTGCCGTTGTGCTGTTGATTAACCCGCAGGCTGAATTTCATGCCTTGTTTAGCGCGCCGCATGATGTGGAACATTTCGTTAATGACGTGCCACTTCTGATTGGATCGACATGAAAGCCAGGTGTCTGAACATGAAGTTCGCAATGTTGATTATTGCGGTTACAACAGCGGCCTGCACCCCGGATAGCGGTCCGCCGCTGGCAGTGTCCGATGTCGAGTTGTTTGCGCCGTTGCCCGGGAGTCACGCGGCTGTCGGCTATTTTTCCCTGCACAATCAGAGTAACGCACCGCTCACCATCGACAACATCTCCAGCTCGAATTTTGGCGAAGTACAGATGCATGAAACGGTCATTCGCGACGGAGTCGCGCGCATGCAGGCTCTGCCCTCAGTAACCATTGAACCCGGATCGAGCGTAGAATTTGTAGCTGGCGGCAAACACCTGATGTTGATGCAGCCAACAGCTGATACGGCGGCTGGGTCGAACGTTATGCTGGAGATTCATTATGATTCGGGTGGAATAGTGATCATTAACGCGACCATGCAATCAAGATTGCCCGCCGAATAGGCCGTGTGATTCATGTCTGAGCTTAAATCGCGACTCTTTTTGCTACTACAAAAACTCCTGCCCAGGTATGCACTGACGGCTATCGTCTTTCGTCTCGCCAGAATCCGAACAACCGGTGTAAAGAACTTTTTGATTCGCCAATTCGTCAATTTCTACAATGTCGATGTCGATGAAGTACAAAAATCCGTTCCTGACGAATTTGCGACGTTCAATGATTTTTTTACTCGCGAACTCGTCACTGGTGCGCGGCAAGTCGATGCGACAGGTTCATCCATCGTGTCTCCGGCCGATGGCACGGTCAGTGCCGCCGGCAAAATCGAAAGTGGCAGGATTTTTCAGGCGAAAGGCCTGCACTACACACTGACCGACCTGCTCGCGACTGATATCGACGATGCCAAAAATTTTGTCGATGGCGCATTCGCGACGATCTACCTGTCACCAAGTGACTATCATCGCGTGCATAGTCCACTCGCCGGAGAGCTTGTGGCGGCACGTTACGTTCCTGGCGATTTGTTCAGCGTAAATGAGGCCACGGTCTCCTGCCTGCCAAACCTGTTTGTACGCAATGAGCGTCTTGTCTGTCACATCGAAACGGATAGCGGCCCGGCGGTGGTCATACTGGTTGGAGCGCTCAATGTTGGCAGCATCAGCACACGTTGGAGCGGCGATTTACGGCCACGAAAAAAAGGGCTTGTCGACAATATTGATATTGCTCAAAAAGGGGTCGCAACCCGACTTGAAAAAGGCGACCTGATTGGCTGGTTCAATATGGGCTCAACCGTCATCGTCCTACTGCCATCAGGTTCATCCGCTGAGTTTTCTAACCTGGATGCCGGGGCAAGAGTCAAGATGGGCCAGGCGATTGGTAGCATTAGTCAGGCATGAGCGGCACGGCCTGGCAGCCCAACATGGAGTCAGGCGTTGCGGCCCGTCGAGCCAAAATGTTGCAGGACGCGCACCGTTTTTTTCGCGAGCGAAACATCCTCTCGGTCGATACGCCGGCATTGTCAATCAGCACCGCCACAGACCCGAATATTGAATCCATAACCGCTGCATCCGGGCTTTCACCGGCGCTCTATTTGCAGACCTCGCCAGAACACTTCATGAAACGTCTGCTGGCGGCAGGTTATCCGGATATATACCAGGTCTGCAAAGTCTTCCGTGATGGCGAAAGCGGGTCTAACCATCTGGCCGAATTCACGATGATCGAATGGTATCGATTAAATTTCGGATTGCAGGAGATCATGCAGGACGCCATCGATCTTGTATCAGCTTTGCTGAACCAGGAGCGCATCAGCGCTGAGCCTCTTTTCATCAGTTACGCAGAAGCGTTTCAGAGTGCTCTTGCATTGAACCCGTACACCGCAGAGATCGATTTGCTCGCAAGATCAGCCAACGCCGATGAAAACCTTAAGAACATGCTTGGCGTTAACCGTGACGCGTGGCTCGACCTGCTTCTTGCCAGCAAGGTTGTCGGTGCATTCGCGGATGATCGCTTAACCGTTTTGCATCATTACCCGGCAAGCCAGGCCGCACTGGCGCGCCTTTGCCCCGATGACAAGAATCTCGCGGACCGATTCGAATTGTTCTACGGCAAAGCGGAACTGGCCAATGGCTATGTCGAACTGAGGAATGCGGACGAGCAGCTTGACCGTTGCAAGCGGGATCAGCAGTTGCGACAGGCTAAGGGATTGCCTGTTCCGGATATTGATGAGAACCTGATCGCCGCACTGCGTGCCGGGTTGCCCGCCTCCGCCGGTGTTGCCGTCGGTTTTGAACGTCTGTTCATGATCAACGAAGATGCAACCGACATTCACGCCATCAGCTCATTTACTCTCGATTAATGCTATTAAAACGACGTGAATATTAACTACACATTATTAACCAGGCAGCTCGAAGGGCTGCTCGAAGATGAGTCTGACTTGTTGGCGAACAGTGCGAACCTGGTCGGCCTGCTATTCGCTGAAATTCCGCATATAAACTGGCTGGGCATTTACGTACTGCGTGGAAACGAGCTGGTACTTGGTCCTTTCCAGGGAAATCCTGCTTGCGTGCGAATTCCTCTGGGCCAGGGCGTTTGTGGAACCGCTGCGCAGCGAATGGAATCGATACTTGTCGAAAACGTACACAATTTCGACGGCCACATAAGCTGTGATCCTGCATCAGTATCCGAGGTGGTTGTGCCGCTGGTGTCTGCAGGCAAGGTCATCGGCGTTCTTGACATAGATAGTCCGCAGCAAGGCCGATTCACTGCCGATGACCAGCATGGCCTGGAACTAGTGTGCGAACGTTTCGTGCAGTTGCTGGAGAAAAGGCGTACGGACCTGGAAGAGTTTATTTAACGCGCGAAACATATTCTCCGGAACGCGTATCCACACGGATAATTTCACCCTGTTCGACGAACAACGGTACGCGCACAACAGCACCCGTTGAAAGGGTTGCAGGTTTTACGCCACCGCTCGCCGTATCACCGCGAACGCCCGGATCTGTATCTGTAATTTCAAGTTCGACAAAATTAGGTGGCGTAACTATCAGCGGCGTGTTGTTCCAAAGCGTGACCTGGCAATCGTCCTGCTCCTTCAGCCATTTTTTGGCCTCGCCGATCGCCTTATCATCTGCAGCGTACTGCTCAAAAGTATCTGCCACCATGAAATGCCAGAATTCCCCATCCGCATACAGATACTGCATATCGGTATCGACCACGTCGGCTGCCTCAACACTCTCTCCCGACTTAAATGTCTTATCGACGACTTTGCCGGTCTTCAGGTTCTTTATGCGCGCGCGATTGAACGCCTGGCCCTTGCCGGGTTTTACGAATTCGTTTTCAACAATAAAGCAAGGATCGCCATCAATAATAATGCGCAGCCCTGAACGAAATTCATTGGTGTTGTAATTGGCCATTTTGTTATCCGGACCGACATGGTGGTCTGTAAGTAGTTTTGCGTTAGTTGAGCCCGGCAGACGACATAATCTGGCCGGCGGCCGGAATGATACCCGTGATCGGTGCTCACGATAAGCTTTTGCCTGAAAAATAGCCGCAGCATGCCCTGCCGCGGGCAAACTCGCCTGACCAGGACGCCGCTTCATAACTGATATTTGGACAGATCGATCAATTTATTGATTCCCGTCACGGTTTTGATACGGCATGAGCGACTACGTCCATGCTGTTGTATAGACTCGATCGTTGTTTACAAAATATCTAACAACCAGCACGGACTAATCTCAAGGATCGCGATTTGAACGAGCGACACAACATTTCGATAGCTGTTTTGTCTGCAAATCAGGACGATGTGGAGCTCGTGAACGGCACGCTTCGCGATGCAGGGCATGCCGCGCACTGTCACTGGATCGCGAATCCCAGTAATTTTGCCGACCTTCTGCGTAATGAACACATTGAGCTGATCATCCTTAACGACGACGAATACCCGGATTCGATTAAACAGGTTATCAAACAGAAAGATGCATTTGTTCCGCAAGTGCCGGTTATCGCCGTGTGTAATTCCGTGGATGAAAATTCCATTCTTAAGGCAATGAATGACGGCGCCTGCGATCTCGTCTCAACGGAAAAAAGAGCGCGACTGCAAGCGGTAGTCAGCAGGGAATTGCGCGCATTTCGCGTCGAACGTGCACTTAATTCAACGCTCAATTCCGCGACCGAATATCGCAAACAGCTTAATGCCTTTATGCAGGGTTCCAGCAGCCCTATTGCTTACATTCAGGAAGGCATTGTCATAGAGGTAAACCAGTCCTGGCTCGATCTTTTCCAGGCAAAGGAAAAAGAAGAAGTGCTGGGACTGCCGCTGATGGATAACTTCCTTGATGCATCCCAGGCCGCTATCAAGGGCGCAATTATCGCGACCACCCAGGGAAAGTGGCAGCCGGACGAACAGCTGATCGTCAAGTCTCGAGTGGGAGAAGGCGATGCGGCAACTTTGGAACTTGGTTTTCAACTGACCGACTTTGACGATGGACCTTACGTACAAATTCGCATTACGCCACCGGCGTGGAAACCTGAAGAACCGACAAAACTTGTGCATGAAGCGTTGAAACGAGACCCGACAACGTTGTTATTTCATCGGGCACAGTTTATCGAACGTATCACCAAGCGTCTCAAGCGCAAGCCGAAGTCAGGATTGCACGCATTGGTCTACATTAAGCCGGATGATTTTTCCGAAGTTGCCAGTAAAATCGGCTTCCTCGACACGGAAGAAGTACTGGCTCAGTTTGCCGAAGAAATGCGCAAGAGAATGCACCCGCGCGATGTTGCCGGGCGCTTTGAAGGAACTGTCCTTATGGCGCTGCTCGAGCGTGGCAACGAACGTGATGCGGCAGTATGGGGACAACAACTCGTCGATCACATGCAACAGCACGAGTTCAAGATTGGCGGGCAAAAAGTTCAACTCACCTGCACGGTCGGTGTAATTGGGATTAGCGGGGTTTACGGCAGTCTCGATGAAATGGTCTCAGCGGTAGTTGAGGCCCACAAGTCCGGCAAGTCACAAGGTGGCAATTCCGTCTTCCTCAATGAAGCACAAGACATAGATACGCGTCTCAAGAAATACGATGCTATCTGGGTCAAACGCATCAAGGCGGCACTGGTGGAAAATCGATTTCAGCTGGCGCAGCTGCCGATCGCCGGATTGCGCAGCGACTCCGGCCCAATGTGCGACATGCTGGTGCGAATGCTCGATGAGCAAGGTAAAGCGATTTTGCCTTCCGAGTTTATCCCTGCCGCAGAACGCAACAACCTGATGAAGGCTATTGATCGATGGATAACGACAGCCTCGATTGAGTATTGCGCAGAAAATAATGTCGAGAGAGTCTTTATCAGGCTTTCTCGTACATCGATGCGGGATTCGACCGTAACGTCCTGGATGAAGAATGAAATTGAGAAATACAAAGTGGATCCGGCAAAGATCTGTATCCAGATTCCCGAGCAGGAGGCGGCGAAGTACATCAAGGAAACCAAGATAGCGACTGATGCATTTCGCAAGCTGGGGCTGAATTTCGCATTAGAACACTACGGCGTCGACAAGAACCGCTTTCAGATCCTGGATTTGCTTAAACCGAATTACATCAAAATCAATGGCGAACTCATGCACACGTTGACGACAGACACTTCGATGCAGGAGTCTGTCAGGCAACTTGCCGCTGCGGCTGTACAAAGAGATATCGTCACGATTGCCGAACGAGTAGAAAATGCCAACGCTATGGCGGTGCTTTTTCAACTCGGCGTACATTTCATGCAGGGCCACTACGTGCATGAGCCTGAAGTAGTATTGCAGGAACCGGTTAGCGCTGTCCGAACCACGCTCGAGGCCATTAGCAGTTAGCCGGTACCGCTGTCACTCGCTCCACAACTCCTCAATTAGCTTAATCATCCCGGGCCAAACGTGTGATCCCGGTCACAGTTTTGCCACCCGATCCCGGATTATGCCAGTTAATTTTTAAAACATAGATGAGGTCCGTTTACAGCACAGAAGTGGCTGCCTAATCTGTTTATCTCACTGTGTATGCGAGGTTTTTTGCCCGCCTGCCAGCCCGCAGAAAGCACGACTTACTGGAAACCGGGGTACCAAGCTGTGAATGCATTAACTGGACATAAGAACATAGGCTGCTCTCAAAAATCAGCGGCGAAGCGGATATCGAAGCAGATTCTGCCGGCACTGCTCGTTGCAGGCAGCGGATTAGTCGCTGGCTCGGCAGCAGCACTTGAGCTTGGCGATATCAAAATAGAATCGTCACTGGGCCAGCCGTTACGCGCAAGTATTTCCTATGCACTAAACCCCAATGAACAGTTATTCAACTACTGCATCTATCTGCGACCGGGAGCCACGGCCAGTGGCATCCCGTCGGTCAGCAAAGCACGCATCTCGGTCACGGCAGGAACAATCCTGCTAACCGGGACTATGCCGATTCGCGAACCCGTTCTCGGTTTGCGGCTTACTGTCAAATGTCCATACACCGCCCAGCTCGCTCGCGAATACACGCTGATGATCGACCCCGGAATGCCGGTCGACAGCTCACAAATGGTCGCCGATGCTGCACCGTCGCCGCAATCTGCACCACAATCTGCACCGCGGGCTACTCCAGTTGCTGCCGTTACAGAGTCACAGGTTGTCGCCCAACCACAGCGCACCGCACAAGTACAAGCGGCGAAACCATTGCCAATTTCGCCCGTAAGGGCAGCCGTTGTCGACCAGGTTGACCAGTCACCTATCGCAACGAACAGTCAGTATTTCGTGGAGCCGGGTGATTCCCTGTACGGCATCGCAACGCGCATCGAAAATCGCCAGGTTGCACTCAGGCCTGCAGCTGATGCGATTTTTGCTGCCAATCCGGACGCTTTTACGAACAATGACATCAACCTGCTCACCGCCGGTATCTATATTGCCATTCCGGATTTCCTGGGTGCGGGCGTTGCTGGTAACACGGTAGCAGAGACGAATACTCCAGTTGCAGCCAGCGAATTTTCAAATGATTTCGCAGACGAGTACGCGCCGGAAACCGCCACGGCTGAGCAGCCGGTGGATAGCACCTACGCGGGATTTGCTGCGGATGACGTGCCCGCAGAAGTTGCCGCGCCCGTTGCCGAATTAGCCCCTGTTGCCGAAGTCGTTGAAGAGGTAGTCGTTGAGGAACCTCTACCGGCTGAAGAAGCCGTAGTGGCAGCAACACCGATCGTTGCTGCCGTTGAAGAACCGGCTGTTACAGAAGAACAGCCAATCGCGGCAGATGTGGCGGACGCGGGATACGTTGCGGAGAACACTGCCGATCTTAGTCCCGGAGACGTTGTAATCGGCGCTGACAATTCTTACGCAACAACGGACGAATCTGATACAGCTGCTCCGGATGCGATGGTTGCGCCTGCGCCGGCGGTTCAGGCAGCGCCCGTCGTTAGTCTGCCCCGTGATGCCACAAACGAAAGCATGGGTTCATGGCTAATGTGGCTTGGCGGAGCGGGTCTTGGCGTATTGCTTGGCCTGGTTCTCTTTTATGGCCGCAGGATCAAAGAACGATTTGGCGCTGCACCAATTAACGACCCTACAGAACAACTTGATGATGATCTGACCGATGAAGTCGAAGTCATCAGCGACTTTGATCCGATCATTGCCGACGAACCCATCCAGGTTACCGAGGAACCAAGCATTGTTGCCGATGTGGATTTTCAGCTCGACGAAAACATGATTAGCTCGCAGGCGATCTCACTGGATGCCGATCTGGATGTCGGCACGGGGTTACAGAATGTCTCTGACGTGGATGTAGCTCAGGATTTCGGTTTCTCGGCCTCAACCACGGGTGAAGTTGAAAGCGCCATGGATCTCGAATTCCCCGCGGAAGCGCCGGAAGTGCCGGAAAAACTGCCAACAGACATCATTCCACCAAACCATCGAATAGAGGACTCCATCCTCGATAGCGAAGAGCCGCCGAGTATCGACGCGAGCGAGGAATACGATCTGTCAATGATTGTTGATGCAACCAAGCAAGCATTGGGCGGTGATGACCTGACGGCAAAGGACCTGATGGCTGTCCAGATTGGCGAGAAAACTACCCCTGAAGATAACAGTAACGATTTCACGCTCAGCAGTGAGGTCGATATTGACGCCCTGGAGCAGGACTACCAGGAAGAATTTACCCAGACCCTGGCCATGAATGAAGAAATCGAACAGGCAGCGATGGACCTCGCAATGCGCCTGGACAACGATGATTCCTCCGAGATGACATCAGAGTTGCCAAGCGTAGCCGAAGCCACACGGACTGAGGCGGTGTTGGAGGAAGATATACTGACCGAGATTGCGTCGCTGGATGACGATATTGACGATCTCGAAGATACCGGCGTGAATCCGCAGTTGACTGCCAGGATGGAACAACCGGGCTACGAGAAGACCGTCGAAATGCCCAATCCTGGGAACGAGAAAACAGCGATGATGCCAAATCCGGGCAGTGAGCCGACCGTCGAAATGCCAAACCCGACCAATGAGCCAACCGTCGAAATGCAGATCGAATCCGGAAGCGTTGATACCAAAAAATCTCAGGCGTCCTAGTAGTCCATCAAAACTACCTTGTCGGACTACTTGCAGCCTCAATAAGTATCAAATATACGTTGGAGTTCCGTAACGTCTGTTGATCGGTTAAGCGCCAGCATCAGGAGAATCCTGGCCTTGTTATCCGGCTGTCCATTGGCAATGACCGCCGGAAATTCGTAATCTGGTGGATCAACTATCCTGCCACCCGGCACTCTGGACGTGATGACGGTTGGCACGGCAAATTGTTCGAGCGCTGCAAGCCCTGCACGCATACCGGCACTCATTCGCCCACCGGCGAATGTGCGTACCACGAGGCCATCCATTTCCTGTTTGCCAAAATCGACCACGAGGGCCTCATCAATCCCGGTGAAGTCACTCAGGATGAGGACCCGGGGCAGCTTTGCCAATTTTGAAATCTCGAATTCGCTATTCATAGTATGTGGCTGCAATAGTCGATGATAAAAACGCACGCCGTCGGGATCGACCGTACCAACGTGGCCGACGTTCGACGCGCGAAAGGTGTGCACGCGTCGGTTATCAGTTTTCCATACGTCCCGTGCCGCACTGATGTCCTCATTCATTACCACCAGCACGCCCTGCCCGATCGCCTGATTATTGATTGCCACCCTTACCGCATTTACCAGGTTCGCCGGCCCATCGGCAGATATCTCATCGGCGGACCTCATCGAGCCAACCAGAATAACGGGCTTGTCCGCTTTGACGGTCAGATTGAGAAAGTAAGCGGTCTCTTCCAGCGTATCGGTGCCATGCGTAATAACGATGCCGGCCAGATCAGCATTATCCGCAAAAAGCCGATTTATTCGTTTCGCCAGTTCGAGCCAGTGAACGGGCGTCATCTGCGAGGAACCGATAACACTGAATTCCTCTACCGCAATATTGGCGTACTGCGTTAGTTCAGGAACCGCCTGCACCAGGGCCGGACCAGCAATTATCGGCGCGTTGCTCCTGCTGGCTATCGTGCCGCCCGTTGTCAGGATGAGAACGTCGGGTTTCGCGTCCTTATTTTCCTGCGCCAGCAAAACACCGGGGAGAGCGATGCAGAACAAAATAAATAAAAACGTGATTCTCATGTCTGCAAATGTGCCTTACTACTCAAGGCACGAAGTTTTTCTGTCACTTTATTTAGCGTCCGCAAGCTCATTCCAGCGATCGATAAACCTGACTGCAGCGCTAACTGTTTTGCTCGCCTCATCCTGCCCTCGTGCTGCGCTGCCTTCTTTGGGATCGCGCGAGCCCCATACTCCGGTTGTAGACATCTCGGCGGAGGATGTTTTCTTGCCTGTTTCTTCCGCCTTCAGTCCTTCGGCAAGAAACAGCATCAAAGCCGTTGGCTCCCCTTCTACGACTTCCGGCAGCATGGCATCGAGGTGCGCCGGCAGTGTCAATTCGGCAGCAACCGCCTTGTCCAGCTGTACGAGGTCAGGCATCAGGTATAAGGAATTCGAAGTTTCTCCAGTGCCACCATGCCGGTCCAGCACTGTGCTGGGGGCCGCGTTTTCTGCTTCCATGAACGGCCTGATTGCTGCGCCAAAACTGACAGCGACGCCGGCAGTAGTCTGGTTGATCTGATCCACCAGTAATGTAGATATGGCCCTGTTACCACCATGAGCGTTCATGATGACAAAGCGTTTAAAGCCATGCCGGATAAGGCTCTCAACAGCTTCCATGTGTACCTGTAGTATGGTCTCGGCACGCAGCGTAATCGTCCCGGCAAAACCCATGTGATAAGGAGATTGACCCGCCATCAAAACCGGCGCTACCAGGATATCGCGCTCCTGGGCAATGAGCTTGCTGCGCTCTACGCCGTTAATAAAATCTGTACCGATCGGCAGATGGTAGCCATGTTGCTCGAGAGACGCGATCGGAATGATCACCATATCGGTTTTTTGCAGCAGTGCCTCCACCTCCGGGGTGGTCATGTGCGGCAAATAATTTTTTACTTTTTTCTGCGTCCAGAGCGGGTTGGTTTGCGCAGCGAGCTGCATTGAAACCAGGCTGGCGAGCAGAAAAAACGTATAACGAGCAATTCTTGCTTTTACAGTTCTCATGGTTTTTAGTTTCCTGTGCGTTTTCAAATTGTGCTGTTCACGATTGCAGGCCTGGCCTAATCTTCAACTTCTACGATTAATTCAATCTCAACCGCCTGACCTCTTGGCAGGGAGGCCATCCCCACCGCGGCTCGTGCATGCCGTCCCCGGTCACCAAAAACTGCCACCATCAGGTCAGAAAAGCCGTTTATAACTTTTGGTTGTTCCACGAAGGCCGGGTCTGAATTGACCATACCGAGGACCTTCACGATACGTTTTACTTTCTTCAAATCACCCAGCATTACCTTCAATACAGCAAGCTGATTGATAGCGGTCAGGCGCGCCGCTTCATATCCTTGTTCGATGCTGACGCCCGCTCCGAGTTTGCCAGTGATTTCGCTACCGTCTGCGCGCTTGGGCCCTTTACCAGCCAAAAATATGAGATTTCCTGTGCGGACACCATTCACATAGTTCGCGACGGGTTGCGGCGGTGCCGGCAAAGTAATACCCAACTCCTTCAGCCTTGCTTCAGGATCGTAATCGCCTGCAGCAGCATCTTGTGCCGAGACCGGAATTGCGTAACCGAAGAAGAAAACGGCAACGATATAAATAACTGCTAGGGGGAGTTTCTTCATGATATGACTTCCAACGATAAATGGATTTCGAAAACAGAGGTTATTTTGTTGTTGATATCAGTGTTAGCGTTCGTCTACAAGCGCAGATCTATACTCTCATGCCGAAGCCATACGCTAACCGTGTTTTCCGGCGCAAGCTGGTGACCAACCACAGGAAAGTTTATCGCGTTGTTGGACCCGGGCGCGAATTTCACTGAACGGCAGATTCTACCAACGTAGCAAAGACGATTCGCACGCTCAAGCATGGAAACGGCAACGGCTAATTATATCGCGCCGCTAACGGGTCAGACTTCAATCACGAGGCGCTCCACTTTGCGCCAGCCTTTCGGCAGCATTCTGCCTCTTAGCGCGCGCTCGCCGTAGTAATCATCGAGGTCATTCCATTTGAGGGTCATCATGCGTGTGCCGGTATGTACCTGCAGATTGCCCTCCTCCGGTACGACAGCCATCGCAACCAGTTTCTCTTCGCCTTCTTTATACTTTTTGGTCGGAATATTGATGAGTTTATTGCCTTTACCCTTGGCCAGTTCCGGGAGCTCATCCATTTCAAAACACAGCAAGCGGCCAATAGATGAGACTGCAGCGATCAGACATTCCGTGTCGCGCGGTACCGGTGAAGACACCACGGCCTTGCCACCGGCCGGTACTCGCAATACTAACTTGCCCGCTTTGTTGCGCGACACGAGGTCCTCGAGTGTCGCTACGAATCCATAACCGGCATCACTGGCCAGCAGCCACTTATCAGCGGGTTCACCGATCATCGTGCCACAAAACTCAGCACCGTCCGGCGGATTGAAACGGCCTGAGAGCGGTTCACCCTGGCCGCGGGCAGACGGTAACGACTGCGCGATAACGCTGTAGACGCGACCGGTGCTGTCAATGAACATGGCCAGTTGGTTGCTCCTGCCCAATGCTGTGGCAAGGTAGGCGTCCCCGGATTTGTAGTTCAATGCGAACGGGTCAATTTCATGGCCTTTCGCCGCCCTCGCCCAACCACGTTGCGACAAAACGATCGTAACGGGCTCGCTCGCAACCAGCTGCGACTCATCCAGGGCCTGAGCGGATTCACGCTCGATAATGGTGGTGCGGCGCTCATCGCCGTAGGCTTCAGTGTCTTCGAGAATCTCATCCTTGATCAGCGTTTTCAGCCGGGCAGCACTTTTCAACGTGCCCTCAAGTTCGACCCGCTCCTCGTTCAGTTCCTTTTGCTCGCCCTTTATCTTAATTTCTTCGAGCTTCGCCAGGTTGCGCAGACGAAGATTCAGTATCGCTTCGGCCTGAATATCTGACAATTTGAACTTCTTCATCAGAACCGACTTCGGATTGTCTTCCGTGCGAATTATCTTGATAACCGCATCGATACTCAGGTAGGCGATCAACAGGCCGTCCAGGATGTGCATACGGTCCTTTACGATCTGCAGGCGGTGCTTGAGTCGCCGCTTGACAGTATCTTTGCGGAAGCTAATCCACTCGGTCAGCAAACCAACCAGGTTGAACGTCCGTGGTCGTCCATCGAGTGCCACGATATTCATGTTGACGCGAACCGTTCTTTCCAGTGACGTCGTGGAGAACAAATGCGACATCAGTTCTTCAACATCAACCTTTTTTGATTTCGGTGTGATGACAAGGCGAATTGGATCTTCGTGATCGGACTCGTCACGCAGGTCCTCAACAAGTGGCAGTTTCTTGTTGCGCATTTGCGCGGCGATTTGTTCGAGTATCTTGCTGCCGGAAATCTGGTAGGGCAGCGCGTTGATGATAATGTCACCATTTTCCTGTTTGTAGGACCCGCGTAAACGTAGCGTGCCGTTTCCGTTTGTATAAATCTGCTTGATATCCGCGCGCGGCGAAATCAGCTCGCCGCCAGTTGGGAAATCCGGGCCTTTGATGTGCTTCATCAAATGCGCAACCGTCGCTTTCGGATTATCGATCAAATGAATCAATGCGCTGGCAACCTCACGCAGGTTGTGTGGTGGCACATCGGTAGACAAACCGACCGCAATACCAGTCGTACCATTGAGCAGCAGGTTCGGCAGACGGGCGGGCAACACAACAGGCTCGTCCATCGTTCCGTCGAAATTCGGCACCCAGTCAACCGTGCCGAGACCCAACTCCGCCAGCAAAGATTTCGCATAGGCGCGCAATCGTGATTCGGTGTAGCGCATCGCAGCGAAGGACTTGGGATCATCGGTGGAACCCCAGTTGCCCTGCCCGTCGACCAGTGCATAACGGTAGGAAAATTCCTGCGCCATCAGCACCATCGCCTCATAACACGCTGAATCGCCATGCGGGTGGAATTTGCCAATGACGTCGCCGACCGTTCTGGCGGACTTCTTGTGTTTCTGGCCAGCCGACAAGCCCAGCTCGCTCATCGCATAAATGATGCGCCGCTGTACCGGCTTCAGGCCATCACCAATTTGCGGCAAGGCACGATCGAGAATGACGTACATCGAATAATCGAGGTAAGCCTTTTCGGTGTATTCCTTTAAGGGTTGCTGCTCAACGCCTTCAAGATTCAATTGGTTTTGCATTGTGTCTCCGCACCTCGTCAGACCTCTGCGAGGTTGCCTTTCTCCTCAAGCCACTTACGCCTGTCGCCTGAGCGTTTTTTCGCCAGCAACATATCCATTAACTGATCCGTTTTGTCTTCCGCACTAATCGTTAACTGCACGAGCCTGCGCGTATCACGATTCATCGTGGTTTCGCGCAGCTGCCCGGGACTCATTTCGCCCAGACCTTTGAATCGCGTTACGCTCACTTTGCCTTTGAGTTTCTCAGCATCGATACGATCCAGGATGCCCTGGCGTTCAGCATCATCCAGCGCGTAAAAAACTTCTTTACCCAAGTCGATCCGATACAGCGGCGGCATGGCGACATAAATATGGCCTGCCAATACGAGTTCGCGGAAATGCCGCAGAAATAGAGCACAGATCAAAGTAGCGATATGTAATCCGTCAGAGTCGGCATCCGCCAGGATACAAACCTTGTGATAACGCAAATTGTCGATATTCGGACTGGCCGGATCGATGCCGATCGCCACACTAATATCATGCACTTCCTGGGACGCCAGGATTTCCGCTGTCTCGACTTCCCAGGTGTTCAGAATCTTGCCACGCAGCGGCATGATTGCCTGGGTATTACGATCACGGGCCTGTTTCGCGGAACCACCGGCAGAATCACCTTCGACCAGGAATATCTCGCACAGCTCCGGTTCCTGCGAGGTGCAATCGGCCAATTTTCCGGGAAGCGCCGGGCCAGAAACAATTTTCTTGCGTACGACCTTCTTCGCCTCTTTCACGCGTTGCTGCGCCCGGGTGATAGCGAGCTGTGCAATCGCATCACCAGTTTCCGGGTGCTGATTGAGCCACAACGCGAAACTGTCTTTGATCACTCCGGCAACAAACGCCGCGGATTCACGCGAAGACAGGCGCTCTTTGGTCTGGCCAGAGAACTGCGGGTTCTCCAGCTTGGCGCTCAGCACGAAACTCAGACCATCCCAGACGTCTTCAGGCGCTATCTGGATACCACGCGGCAACAGGCTGCGAAACTCGCAGAACTCACGCAGGGCATTGGTCAGGCCGGTGCGCAGGCCATTGACGTGCGTTCCACCCTGCGGTGTTGGTACCAGGTTGACATAGCTTTCCGTGATTGATTGTCCGTTCTGCCACACCAGGGCCCAGTCAACCGCTTCGTGATTGCCGGCCATGGATCCTGCGAACGGCTCTGCGGGCAGATGCTCGACTTTGCCGATCGCCTCAAGCAGATACTCTTCAAGACCGCCGCTGTAACACCATTCGATTTTTTCTTTTGGTTTGGCAACTTTCAAGCGAACTGTCAGGCCAGGGCAAAGCACCGCCTTGGCCTTTAACGCGTGTTTGATACGCGACACCGAGACTTTGGGCGAATCGAAATACTGTTTATCGGGCCAGAAACGGATAGTCGTCCCGGTATTGGCCTTGCCCACTGTACCAACCACTTCAAGCTTGCCGCGTTTTTTGCCACCGACAAAGCTCAGGTTGTATTCCTTGCCGCCGCGACGAATCCAGACTTCAAGGTTTTTCGACAATGCATTGACGACGGAAACGCCGACACCGTGCAGACCACCGGAATACTGGTAGTTTTCCTTGTTGAATTTTCCGCCCGCATGCAGCCGCGTCAGAATCAGCTCAACGCCGGGAATCTTTTCCTTCGGGTGCTTGTCAACCGGCATGCCGCGGCCGTCATCAGAGACTTCAATGGAACCATCGGTATGCAGGGTTACTTCGATTTTCTTGCAATGACCGGACAGCGCTTCATCGACACTGTTGTCGACGACTTCGTGCACCAGGTGGTTCGGCCGCGATGTATCGGTATACATGCCCGGCCTGCGCCGCACCGGTTCGAGACCCGTAAGAACCTCGATGTCGGCCGCATCGTAACGTTTGCTCATCTACTCGTTTGCCCCAAGCGAAAGCAGAAAAATGCCCGCTCGGATTCTAGCAGGATGTATCGCCCAACGCTCAACACAAAAATATCGCAGCCCGAAATCGTAGCCAATCCAACTTATTCGAAGACCCAAAACTGTAGCAGGCACTCGTAGGAGCCCGCCGTGCGGGCGACAAACATCTATCGGCATATTGAAAACATGCCAATAGATGTTTGCAAAACACCAACCAACCACACCCGTACAAAAATATATCTTTCGACGGCGGCACTAAAGATCAATCCTCACCGACCATTTGGCCACATAATAGTCAAATCAGGAGGATTGGGGCGGGCTCCTACAGTTGCTAGCAGAGATTTAACCAGGCCCGTCGTGCGCGAGGCTATCGATCCGGTTTGCAAAACATCAACCCGCTGCACCCGCACGAAAAATGGCGCCTGCCAGGCGACAGGTGATCGCGAAAAGCCAGCATTGATCGCCCGCGGGGCGGGCTCCTACAATTCTAATTGAGATTGGCGCGGGTGGCGGGTGTGCGCTTGTCAGTCCAGATCTGCGAGTAAAGACGCGCGAATGTTTTCCGCTACCGGCCGTACTTCGACCTGGTAGTTTTCATGATCTATGCCCGCAGCAAGCTCTTCACCACTATTCAGCGCCGCGATCTGCTCTGCGGTCAGCTCGAAGCGCAAAAAATGCACCGCCGAAGTTTTTTCCGCATCCGTGCGCTCAAGATCTTCATCTGCGATCGGCTGAATTTTTTCGAGATCACCGACCTGCATCCAGACTCTATTCTCTATATCGATTAGCTGGCGCAGCATTGCGTTGCGCTCATCGGCATCCGGAAACTCGACCATGAACGTTGCTTTCCAGTTCGCGCCATCCGGGATCAGTGGATTGTAGGTGGCAAGCTCCTCTTCAATGCCCGCAGCCTCGAAAATGCGCTCAATGCGCAGCATCTCCTGGACCTGGTATTGCATCGTCAGCCGGTCCTCGAAATACAAGGTAGCGTTGGTGCCAAGAGACAGGCGCCGGTTGCGCTTGTGGGCCATCACTTTTTCACGAAACTCGTCCCTTGCTCCTGAATACACTTCCAGGCCAAGGAGTCCTTCTCTGGTTAGTTTTTCCACTGTGTTCTCATAGTCCGTAGGCAGTACGCAGCAGCCCAAGCGGGTGCTCTGCGTCCTTATTCTCCAGCCCCTGTGCGATTTGTTCCGCCGCCATCGGGCAATCGCTGAAAAAATGATCCACATCCGCCTTTTTCACTTTGTTGACAACCGGACGGGCTATTTTTTTGGAGATGTCATGAAATTCTTTTTTCAACGCATAAGTGCCGTCATGACCGGAGCATCGTTCGATGGTCTCTATTTCTGTATCCGGGACCATCGCCAGCAGATCACGTGTTTTCAGGCCAATATTTTGCACGCGTAAATGACACGGCACCTGGTAGGCCATCTTGCCGAGCGGTTTCTTGAAGTCTGTCTTCAGCTTGCCGTCCTTGTGCCGCAGCATCAGGTACTCGAATGGATCGAACATGGCATCGCGCACTTTAATGACGTCTTCATCATCCGGAAACATGAGCGGCAGCTCCTGTTTGAACATCAGTGTGCACGATGGAATCGGCGTGACGATGTCCCAACCCATTTCCACCCAGTAGGCGAGCTCAGGTATATTAATTTCCTTTGCTTTGCGCACGGCCTCCAAATCACCCAGTTCCAGCTTGGGCATCCCGCAACAAACCTCTTTTCCAAGCATCGCAACCGGAATGTCATTGTGTTCGTACACTGCGACCAGGTCCTCGGCCAGTGCGGGCATGTTGCGATTGCCATAGCAGGTCGAAAACAGAACCACCTTGCCGCTCGTGTTGCGAGTTGCTTCGGCACGTTCGCCTTTCTCATAGCGCAACACATCCAGGCGTTTTCGCGCTGTTTTGGAGTGATATTGAGGTATCGGGGCATCGCGGTGCACGCCCAGAGTCTTTTCAAGCGCTTTGCGGCCAAGCTTACTTCTATTCGCCGCATTGACGACTTGTACCACAACCGGAATTCCTGCCAGGCGCCCCACTTTATCGGTGGACGACAAAATACGATCGCGTTTGCTCGCGCCCTGTTTCTTGTAGCGCAGCGCTTTCGCCCGCAACATCAGGTGCGGAAAATCGACGTTCCATTCATGCGGTGGCACATACGGACATTTGCTCATGTAGCACATGTCGCACAGGTAACAATTGTCGACGACGTCCCAATAGACCGACTTGGGAACCGTATCGAGCTCCATGCTTTCAGATTCATCAATCGCGTCGAACAGCGTCGGGAATGAATGGCATAAATTGAAACAACGACGACAACCGTGGCAGATGTCGAACACGCGTTCGAGCTCAGTCGTCAGGGATGACTCGTCGTAAAAATCTTCGGACTGCCAGTCAAGCGGGTGCCTGGTCGGCGCCTCGAGACTGCCCTCGCGTTTGTCGGTGGGATGCGTCATCACTAAAAAGAAGGCCGGACAAATCCGGCCCTCTTGTTCAGTCTCAGTCGTCGAGCGTGTCCAGCGCCTTCTGGAAACGGTTCGCGTGCGAACGCTCGGCCTTGGCCAGGGTTTCGAACCAGTCGGCTATCTCTTCGAAATCTTCATCGCGGGCAGTTTTCGCCATGCCCGGATACATGTCGGTGTACTCATGCGTTTCACCAGCAATTGCCGCGGCGAGATTGGCTGAGGTCGGGCCAATTGGCAAACCCGTTGCCGGATCACCCGTCTCTTCCAGGTACTCAAGATGCCCGTGAGCGTGGCCGGTTTCGCCCTCTGCCGTGGAGCGAAATACTGAGGCGACGTCGTTGTAACCCTCGACATCGGCCTTTGCTGCGAAATACAGGTAACGTCGATTTGCCTGGGATTCGCCGGCGAATGCATCTTTTAGATTGTCTTCAGTCTTGCTGCCTTTCAGTGACATGATCGCTCCTCTCAATGCGTCTCATTATTATTTAGACTAGGTCTAATTCCGTTCGAACTTTATGCCTCAGGACCACGAATGTCAACGCATGTGGTTGCCATGACCACAACATGAAGTCGATTTAAGAGCAGCAATTGACCCTCGTTAACGGCACCTGTAGCGTACATGGCTCCGAGGACATTGACCGCGTGGATAGCTACAGCATGACTGCAAAGAAAAACATCAATCTCGAAAAATCTCTGGCCGACCTGGAGACGCTGGTGGAAGAACTTGAGAGCGGTGATCTGCCGCTTGATAAAGCCATGAAGAAATTCGAGGAAGGCATAAAACTGACCCGTGGCTGCCAGGCCGCGCTCAAAGACGCGGAACAGAAAGTCGAAATTTTGCTAAAGAGCGCAGGTGGTGAAGAATCAATGGAAAGTTTTGACGCCAACACGTAACCGCTAGATAGATCACTATTTCGAATACGCGCGTAGATGCGGGCCATTCGCGGCATCTTCGCTATTGTGCTCGTCTTGGTATTGTAACCAGGATATTAGTTTAGACAGCCGCTCCCATAGCTTTGCGCAAGTCTCGTGGGAGCGGCTGTCTCAATGGATGTACGTATGTTCCAGCGCTTCGGAATGTACGGAAGCGAAGTTGCCGCGAAAAGAGATGACTTACGTCAGCAAATTCGCTATCGGCGGCATCTAAATGGCTGTTCGTGCCTGAATTGAATTATTGCGACTATGTTCCCCAGACCTGGTAGACAAATAGCGCACCGAGATAGCCAAGCGTCGTCATATAGATCCACGCAAACGCGGGCCATGTCCAGGTATTGGTCTCCCGTCTGATAACGGCAAGCGTCGCCGCACACTGCAGGCAGCAGGCGTAAAAAATCAGCAGGCCAATCACCATTGGCAGGGTAAACACGAGTGAGCCATCAGGCCGGGTCGCTGACTTCAATCGTTCCGTCAGCGTGGCGTCATCGGCATCGTCACCAACGGCATAGACAGTTCCAAGTACTGCTACAACAACTTCCCGCGCCGGAAAACCAGCGATGACAGCTGCCGATATTTTCCAGTCCCAACCGAGCGGCGCAAAAACCGGTTCGACAACTTTGCCGGCACGGCCCAACCAGCTTTGTTCGAGCTGGGCAAACGAAGCCGCGTGTTCCAGTTCCGCCAGTCTCGAATCCAGCGGCGCCCCGGACAGGGAAATGCGTGCTTCTGCCTCAAGGGCCGCGAGATCCGTTTGAATGTCGGCCGACCGGGGGTAATACGCCAGCGCCCAGACAACGACCGCAACCGAAAAAATGACAGTGCCGGCGCGCTTCAGAAAAATCATGACCCGACCAAGCAGCTGCATTAGCACCGTGCGCAGGTTCGGCCGGCGAAACTCGGGCAGCATTAGCGCAAAAGTGGGTTTGGGCCCGTGCAGCGCCGTCTTTTTCAACAACAGCGCCGTCAGCAATCCGGCAACGATCCCCAGCATGTACAAACCGAAGAGTACGAGTCCCTGCAGGTTCAGAATGCCGATCTTTTGTGCAGGAACAAATGCGGCAATGAGAAGCGCGTAAATCGGCAATCTTGCCGAGCAGGTCATAAATGGTGCAGCGATGATCGTCGCAATGCGGTCGCGGCGATTCGGAATTACGCGCGTCGCCATAATGCCAGGCACGGCGCAGGCAAAGCTCGACACCATGGGAATGATGGATTGTCCGGACAGACCTACCGAACGCATTGTTCGGTCCATCAGGTAGGCCGCACGAGCGAGGTAACCGGAATCCTCCAGAACAATTATAAAAAGAAACAGGATCAGTATCTGCGGCAGGAAGACCACGACACTGCCAACACCCGAAATTACACCATCGGCCAGGAAGCTCGCCAATGCACCAGGAGGTAATGTTGTAGCGATAAACGCGCCAAGTGACGCTGCTATGGCATCAATCGCATCCATCAACGGTGTTGCCCAGGCGAACACCGCCTGAAAAACAATTGCCATCACAACAAAGAGACCAATCGTTCCGGCGACCGGTTGGTTCAGGAAGCTCGAAACTCTTGAACTCCAGGTCGTAATCACCGGGGACGCATGGCGGACTTCGTTCATTACCTCACGCACCCAGGTATAGCGGTGACGGGCCTCATCTGCGAGCGGTGGTTCTGTGCCGAACAAACGCTCGCGGGTATTCTCAAGGCGTTGTTCGCCATCTTCGCCAAGATAATTCGCCACTTCGATTGCCAACTCACTGCCCCGGTCAATAAGCGCACGCTCTATCTCTATTCTCGGGACGGTAGCAGGCAGTTCGCGTGACAGTTCTTCCGAGGCAGCTGAAAGTTCCTGCCAGAATGATGGCAAATCGGGTTTTGCCGCATCGGGAAGCGCAGCGAGCGCGCTGCGCAAATCGTCCATGCCCTGGCCCGTCGTTGCCACCACCGGGCAGACAGTCACTCCACCCAGGCGACGCTGTAAAGCCTCGATGTTGACCTGAATACCACTGCTAACAGCCGCATCGGTCATTGTCAGCGCTACCAGGACTGGCAGGTCGAGCTCCATCATTTGCTGCACCAGGTACAAGCCCTGGTAGAGATGCGTGGTGTCTACGACGGCTAGAATACCGGCCGGCCTTTCCATGCCCGGAATACGGCCTAGTACGACATCAGAGGCGATACGTTCTTCAGCCGAATGGGCGCTCAACGCAAACATGCCTGGCAGGTCGATTAGCTCCAATACGCTATCGCCAACCCTGGCGATGCCGACATGTTTTTCGACAGTTACGCCCGGATAGTTGCCGGTTTTCTGGCGCATGCCAGTCAGGCGATTGAAAAGCGTGCTTTTCCCCGCATTCGGATTACCGACGACCGCAATGCTTGCCGACGGGTGTCGGCGTAAGGATATCTGGTCAGCCGATACGCGGGTGACCTTGTCGCTACTCACCTTCGTTAGCGGGAGATACGGCGAAGTGCTGTGCTTGCTCGCGACGCAGGGAAATCGCGTTGCCAAACATACGAAACTCGATGGGATCACCGCCGATTGCGGTACTCGCAAGTTCGACCTCGGCACCTTCGACAAGTCCCAGGACCATCAGTCTTTGCACGTTGGGATCTGCGCTGGCGACATTCTGAATGATGTATTTGCGGCCACGCTGGAGTGAATCGAGTGTCATGTAGAACAATTCCGGAAAACCTTTTCGAGGCATCCAAGTCTACACAGATGAGAATGATTCGCAATAGCGTTTACTACGTATTTGTACTTAGGTCACACTAAAATAGCGGCGTTTTGTTCAATACGAGCGCACTCAATAATTGTAGCCAATCGGCCTTATTCAGAGCCCAAAAATTGTGGAAACGTATCGTAGGAGCCCGCCGTGCGGGCGACAAACATTTACGGGCATGTTGAAAACATGCCCGTAAATGTTTGCAAAGCATCGCCGATCGCACCCGTTCAAAAATCGCATTTTATGAATTACGTGGATTGATCGTTCGCGCAGCAACCAAGATGGTCGAACTCGCCCGCTGGGCGGGCTCCTACAGTTTCAATTGGCACCACAGAAAAGTTTTAGGTCGTGCTGCCATCACCTTGCAGTCGGGTAATCAACGACCGCAGAAACACTTTGTTAAAGCGTAACTGACATGCCGATGAAACCTGTTCCATCAGTGTCGAGCTAACGCGCAGTATCGTGACTGAACCATTCGCCTTGATCGAGGCAGTACGTTTTGCACCACGGACATAGCTTGTTTCGCCGAAACAGGAGCCATCCTCCAGTACGCCGAGCTGCTTGCCGTTGGATTCGACGCCAGCCTGGCCGGAAACAATGATGTAGAAACGATCATCCATCTCGCCTTCACGAACGATGTCCTCACCGTCCTTGTACTCATGCCAGTCGCTGGCACGTAACACTTCCCAGATTTCGGCATGCGAGAACTCATGGAAGAATGTCAGGTTGCGCAGAAGGTCGAAATGTTCCTGATTATCGAGGCTGTCATACTTGGTGCGCAGATCCTGATAAACGCGTGTCAGGTCGGCCGCCAGCTTGTTGCCATTGGCGCAGCGCTTGTCCGGGTCCTTTTGCATCGTCATCGCAACAACCTGCTCGAGCTCTTCCGGCAAATCATCACGATAGGTATGTATTGGCGGCGGTGTCGCGTAAACAATCTGGTGCAGAAGCTTGGACAGGTTGTCCGCACGGAACGGCCGGAAACCGGTCAGCATTTCATACAACACTGCACCCAGCGAGTAAATATCCGATCGCGATGTTAGTTCTTCGGACTGCACCTGTTCCGGTGACATGTAACTTGGCGATCCGGCGATGCCCTCGATTCGGGAGACCTCAGCATCAGCACAAATTGCAATACCGAAGTCAATAATTCTTACGTCGTTGTCGATCGTCAACATCACGTTGCTCGGTTTGATGTCGCGATGGATGACGCCTCTGCCATGCGCGTAGTGCAGTGCCTTGGCACATTTGTAAATAATCTCTACCACGTCATCGACGCGCAACGTATTGTCAGGACGGCAGTATGCGGCCAGAGTACGTGCGCCCTGGATGTGCTCAGTGACTACATAGTATTTGCCGTCTTCTTCGCCGGCATCGTAGATGGGCATGATGTTCGGATGCTGCAGCATGCCGACCATGTGCGCCTCGTTGTAAAACATCTTGCGTGCGACGCGGGCGCGGTCTGCATCTGAATCTTCTTCGATGTTGTAGACCTTAATGGCTACATCGCGGCGGTAATATGGATCGTGAGAGAGGTAGACGTTGCCGGTACTGCCCTTGCCCACTTTGTTGATGATGACGTACTTACCGATTTTCTCGGGGACGTCTGGTGCGCGCTGGATATCAGTGACATTCCGGACCATTATCTCGCTTCTCTTCAGAAAATAAGCCACCCGCCAAAACCCAATAGAATTGCGGCATACAGAGCGGCTACAAGGTCATCCAGCATAATTCCGAGGCCTCCATGCAGTCTGTGATCCAGGTCCCGAATCGGCCAGGGTTTCCAGATGTCGAACAGCCTGAAAAGCCCGAATCCCAAGGCCCAGGCGAGCATCGAGGTCTGCGACACCAGCAGGACCAGATAGATGCCCGCGATCTCATCCCAGACGATACCTGAGTGATCGTGCACGCCGATGCGCCTGGCACTTTCACCACAAATCCAGATTCCGCTCACAATGAGGGCAATTGCGACCATAAGCCGTCCGTCGAACCCCAGCGGCAGTGTCCACCAGGCGACGGCAACGCCAAACAGCGAGCCGACGGTACCTGGCGCCTTGGGTGCCAGGCCTGTGCCCAGCCCGAAGGCCAGTAAATTCACCGGATCACGCAGCACTTTGCGACGTAATTCAGAATCTTCAGGTGATTTATTCAATGGAAATGCCGATATCCGTCATGGTGATACTCGTACTCAGCGCCGTTCCTTGTACATAGAAGCGCATTTTTCGATTCTGAACCTTCGTTGACACGACCGATGCAGGTAATCAGCACTTCATGCTGATCCGCAATGTCCTGAAAAACTTCAGCGCCTGCCGCCGACGTGAAACACAATTCGTAGTCATCGCCACCGCCAAGTGCTAAACGCAAAGCATCGTCTTCATCCATTAGTCTGATTAACTGCGACGACAAGGGCAACTCGGAAAGTTCTATCGAACCGGATACTGCACTTGCTGTGAGTAGCTTCTCGATGTCTGTAAATAGTCCATCGGACAGATCAATTGCGGCACTCGCGTGCTCTGCTATCGCCTGGCCGATTGGTACGCGCGCAGTCGGTCGCGCAAATCGATTAATAATATAGTCGACATCCCGGTTGCGTGGCGCGCCACTTTGCAATGCAGCAAGACCAGCTGATGCATCGCCAGGCGTACCGGTAACGTAGATCGAATCGCCGGCTTTTGCACCACTGCGAGTCAGTACTTTGTCGACCTCCACGTCACCGAGAACCTGGATACTTATCGCCGTTTCCTGTCCACGAGTTGTATCACCGCCGACCAGGGCGAGATCAAACTCTTCGGCAGCCGCGAACAGCCCGCTGGAAAAACTTGCCAGCCATAGCGGATCCGAATCGCTCAGTGTCAATGCCAGCACCATCCAGCGCGGCCTTCCAGCCATCGCAGCGATATCCGAAAGATTGACCGCCACGGAACGATAGCCAATGTCCGCGGGTGGTAATGAGTGTGGAAAATGGACATCGGATACCAGTGTATCGATTACTGTGACCAGGTCACGGTTGGGGTCCGGCCTGAGCACAGCACCGTCGTCACCAATGCCGACGCGTATGCTTTCGTCGGATACGGCGCGCTCGAAATAGCGGCGAATTATTTCGAATTCATCCACTTAACGATGCACCCTGCTAACTACGCAACTTTTTCACAGCACTGTCCAACACGGCATTGATGTATTTGTGACCATCGACGGCGCCGAAGCGTTTGGCGAGATTTACAGATTCGTTGATTACAACTTTGAAAGGAACGTCCTGCATCGAGCGTAATTCGTAAAAGCCGAGCAAGAGAATTCCTTTCTCCACCGGATCGAGCTGCGCTACCGGGCGATCCGCAAGCTCGTCGATGCTTTCCTCGAGAGCCACGGTGTGCTCAAGAATTCCGCTCAGCACCTCGTCAAAGTACGCCTTGTCAACTCGCTGATAGTCCGGCCGCTCGTGAAACTGTTCCGTGAGTTCCGCTACGCCGTGCCCCGTGATCTGCATCTGGTATAGCGCTTGCACAATGAGTTCCCGGGCGCGGCTACGAGCACCTGATGATGCGGATTTACTCATCGTATTAGCCTAGTTTTCGCAGCAGACTGATCATTTCGATAACGGCGAGCGTGGCTTCCTCGCCCTTATTGCCGGCCTTCGTGCCGGCGCGCTCAATGGCCTGCTCAATGGTATCGGTCGTCAGAACGCCGACACCGATCGGCAAACTGTGCGCGCGGCCCGATGCCATGATGCCACGCGTGCACTCACCGGCAACGTAGTCGAAGTGCGGCGTCGCACCCCGAATCACGGCACCGAGTGCAATGATTCCGTCTGCACCTCTTGATGCAGCAACCTTTTCGACAGCCAGCGGCAGTTCATAGGCGCCAGGAACGCGAATGATTTCAATGCTGGAATCATTTGCGCCATGCCGACGAAGACATGACACCGCACCTTTGATCAACGACTCAACAATAAAATCGTTAAAACGGGAAGCAACAATAGTAAAGCGCATGTCCCGTGCGTTGAGATCACCCTCTGTTGTTTTTATTTTATCCATCAGTTCTCTACGTATTCGGAGACTTCCAGATCGAACCCGGAGATACCATACAATTGTTTCGGTGCCGACAGTACCCGTATTTTTTGCAGCCCCAGATCCCGCAGAATCTGCGCGCCGACGCCATAGGTTCTGAGCACCGAGTCACCGTCTCTGCGTTGTTGTAGTTCGTCGGTCTTTTCGGCGAGCTCGCCGACCGCCTCGATCAGATGGCGCGACGACTCCTGCTCGCGCAGCAAAACGACTACGCCCGCCTCTTCCTCTGCAATGCGCTTAATCGCACTGTCGATCCGCCAGCCAAGGCTGCGATCCTGGATACCAAGAATATCGCCCAGCGTGTCCTGCAAGTGGACCCTGACAAGGGGCGCCGTAGCGGACTCAATATCACCTTTGACCAGGGCAATATGCACCGCCTGGTTCACGTGGTCGTCGTAGCAATACATCGTGAATTCGCCGTGTACCGTCGTGACTTTTTCCTCTGCGATGCGATCAACGTTACGTTCTTTCTCCAGTCGATAACGAATCAGGTCTGCAATGGTCCCAATGCGGATGTCATGCTCGCGCGAAAACTTCTCGAGATCCGGGCGTCGCGCCATGCTGCCGTCTTCATTTAGAATCTCAACAATCGTCGCCGCCGGCTCAAGACCTGCAAGCCGGGCAAGATCACAACCTGCTTCCGTGTGGCCAGCCCGCGTAAGCACGCCGCCTGGTTGTGCCATTACCGGGAAAATATGACCCGGCTGACAAAGATGCTCCGGCTTGGCGCCATCCGCGACGGCGACCTGCACTGTGCGTGCCCGGTCGTGTGCCGATATTCCGGTGGTAATGCCCTCGGCTGCCTCAATTGAGATCGTAAAATTTGTGGCGTGCTTGTCATCTGTATCGTCAACCATCAGCGGCAGCCGAAGTTGAGCACAGCGTTCGCGGGAGATGGTCAGACAAATGAGCCCACGCCCATAGCGCGCCATGTAATTGATATCCTCGGGCCGGACTTTCGCCGCAGCCATCAAGAGATCGCCCTCGTTTTCGCGGTTTTCATCATCGACCATGATGACCATCTTGCCGTCACGGATGTCGGCAATAATGTCCTCGATGTCGCTGAACGCCATTTCTTTAGCGCTCGGATGTAAAGTTGGTTCTTCAGCCATAGCCATGTGCTCTCAAGAATTCTTTAGTAATGCCGGAATCGTCATCTGTCTGGAGAAGTCTCTCCAGGTAACGTGCCAGGAGATCCACTTCAATATTAACGGTAGTTCCGACCTTGTAATCGCCAATAATCGAAGCTGTCGCAGTGTGGGGAATTATATTCACACTAAAGGTATTTGCCGATACCGCATTGACGGTAAGGCTGACGCCATCTACGCAAATTGACCCTTTTTTCGCAATATAGCGACTAAATTCAGGGGGGACTTCAATATCCAGTTTAACCGAGCGCGCATCATTGTCGCGAGCTTTAATGACTGCCATGCAGTCAACATGGCCGCTCACGAGGTGCCCGCCCAGCCTCTCGCCGAGACTGACCGACGGTTCCAGGTTGACCTTGCTGCCGGCGGCGAGGTTGGTCAGTGAAGTCACGTTCATCGTTTCAACGGAGACGTCGGTAACAAAGCCGCTACTCGTGTACCCGGTCGCCGTGAGACAAACACCATTCACAGCAATACTCTCACCGACAGCAAACTCCTGCCAGGGCATCTCGGATGAGTTAATGGTCAGACTCAGGTCGCCGCCGTGCGGCTCAATGCGCTCAACCGTACCTATGGCTTTTATGATCCCTGTAAACATATTTTGTCAGGTAACCGGTCTTAAAGTAATGCGGCTATCTACACCAACTTGCCGGACATCAACGACTTTTAGCGCCAGCTTTTGCTGCAGATTCTGCCAGTCCGGCGTGGTAAACATGCCGCGCGTTTCACTACCCATGATATGGGGCGCCTGATAAATAACAAGCTCATCAACGAGTCCTGCCATAAGCAGGCTGCCGGCCAGTATCGGCCCCGCCTCGACCAGCAGATCATTGATCCCGAACACGGCCAGCTGTTGCAGCACTGCGGCCAGATTCACCTGGTCTCCGGCCCCGTCGACAACGATGACTTTCGCACCTGCATTTTCCAGCGCATTGCGATTGTTGTCGCGCTGGCAAAAAACGACTGTGTCGCCTGGCAAGCCGAGCATGCGGGCAGCGGGCGGCGTTCTTAACTGGCTGTCCAGCACGACACGCAACGGCTGCATGCCATCATTTTCGATATTTTCATCGCGAATCGTCAGTGACGGATCATCTGCGAGCAGCGTACCGATTCCAGCCATTACCGCACCGGATGTCGCACGTAGTCGTTGCACATCAGCTCGCGCTTCTTTGCCGGTTATCCACTGGCTTTCACCATTTGCCATTGCCGTACAGCCATCCAGGCTTGCAGCAACTTTTAGCCTGACAAATGGCCTTGCCCGACTAACCCGCGAGCAGAATCCTTCGTTCAATTTCAAAGCCTCGTCACCCATCAGGCCCGAACGAACTTTTATGCCGGCCTGCAGAAGTGCGGCGATGCCACTGCCGGATACTTTTGGGTATGGGTCGACCATTGCGACAACTACTTCCGCTACGCCAGCCTCGATCAACGCGCTGCTGCAGGGCGGTGTTGTACCATGATGCGAACAAGGTTCGAGCGTTACATAGGCAGTCGCACCACTGACATCGCCGCTCGCGTCATCAAGTGCATTAACTTCGGCGTGCGCTTCGCCGGTCTTGCGATGCCAGCCTTCGCCGACAATGCTGTCGTTATTGACTAAAACACAACCAACGCGCGGATTCGGGTGCGCCGTGTAAAGGCCACGGCGGGCAAGGCGCAAAGCTCGCGCCATATAATCAGAGTCTGCCGAAGAGAATTCGGGCATCTTTTTACTTTTTCTTGCCCAGGAGCTCGGGCAACAGGGACATCTGTTCGCGGCTCGCGCTCGCATCCGAAATTTCCTGCAACCGCTGTATCTCGTCCTGAAACTCGGTTACATCCTGGAAACTGCGATAGACAGAGGCGAACCTGACGTAGGCAACTTCATCGAGTTCGCGCAACTCTTCCATAACGAGTTCGCCGATCAGGCGAGATGGCACTTCACGCTCGCCCATCGTGCGCAACCGGTGCACGAGGCGTCCGACAGCTTTCTCAAAGGCATCCGAGGAAACCGGACGTTTTTCCAGCGCACGGACCATGCTGTTTTTCAGTTTCGATTCATCAAATGGCTGGCGAGAGTTGTCACTTTTGACCAGTCGCGGCATGACCAGCTCGGCACTTTCAAAAGTCGTAAAGCGCTCATTGCAATCCAGGCACTGGCGGCGACGCCGGATCTGTCGACCTTCCCCGGACAGGCGGGAGTCGATGACTTTGGTTTCTTCGTGACTGCAAAAGGGACAGTACATTGAGCGCTACCACAACACCTTGATATATCAGAATAGCACTCCTGTCAGGAGTACACAGGAAAGCGCTTGCAAAGTTCGAGCACCTGGCCACGAACGCGCTGTGCCATCACGTCATCACTGATATCCTGGAGAATGTCGCAAATCCAGCCGGTCAGTTCCCTGGTCTCTTCAACACCAAAACCGCGCGTCGTAATCGCCGGTGTGCCGAGTCGCAGACCACTGGTTACAAACGGTGAGCGCGGATCGTTGGGTACCGTATTTTTGTTAACAGTAATATTCGCCCGATCAAGTGCCGCATCCGCATCTTTTCCTGTCATGTCCTTGTCGATCAGGCTCAACAACATGAGATGGTTTTCTGTTCCTCCGGAAACGATCGTATAGCCGCGTTGCATGAAAACTTCGGCCATCGCCTGAGCGTTTTCTATGACCTTACGCTGATAGTCTTCGAATTCAGGGCTCATCGCTTCCAGGAAAGATACTGCCTTGGCTGCGATCACATGCATCAGCGGACCGCCCTGGATGCCGGGAAATACGAGCGAGTTGAACTTCTTGGTCAGCTCATCATTTTTCTTTGCCAGAATCAGTCCACCGCGCGGTCCGCGTAGCGTTTTGTGTGTTGTTGTAGTAACGACATCTGCGTAGGGCAACGGGTTCGGATACAAGCCTGCTGCAACCAGGCCTGCGACATGTGCCATATCGACCATCAGGTAGGCCTCAACACTATCCGCAATTTTGCGAAATCGCTCCCAGTCAACAATGCGTGAATAGGCTGAAAAACCCGCAATGATCAGGCGCGGTTTGTGCTCGTTCGCAAGGCCCTGTACTTCGTCATAATCGATCAGGCCGGTTTTGGCATCCACACCATACTGAACTGCATCGAATAACTTACCGGAAAAATTTACCTTCGAGCCATGTGTAAGATGACCACCATCGGACAAACTCATACCCAGAATCGGATCGCCCGCATTGAGCAACGCGAGACAAACTGCAATATTTGCCTGTGAACCCGAATGCGGTTGCACGTTGGCGTAGTCGGCAGCGAAAAGTTTTTTGGCACGCTCGATAGCCAGCGTCTCGGCCACATCCACATATTCGCAACCGCCGTAATAGCGCTTGCCCGGATAGCCTTCAGCATATTTATTGGTTAGCACGGAACCCTGCGCTTCCATAACACGCGGGCTCGCATAATTTTCCGATGCGATCAGCTCAACGTGCTCTTCCTGGCGGCGGGCTTCATCGACAATGGCGCGAAATAACTCGCCGTCGAAATTCTCGATCGAGGTAGTTTCAACATACATGTTGTCTGGTCTCTTGGGGTTCTGGTCCGTTAGTCCGGGCTGACGGGACGAGGGGTGGTTCAAAAAGGCGGCAATTGTACATGAGCAGGCCACAAACGGGCCAAATATCAGTTCAAATGAGGGGGTTTCATGCCTCCGTGAAGGACTGAACGACCCGGGTCCATGCCCGGGCAAGATTCCTGCGATTATATCCACCGCCACCGGTGCCAATAATCCGCCCTTCACAGTGCCGCTCGGCCAGCTCACAAAGCCGCCTGGCTGCCAGTGCGTGCGCCTCCTCCGTATAGCGAAGATGCGTAATCGGATCACCCTCCAGGCTGTCGGCGCCGCATTGCAGGATTATGAACTCAGGTTTTCCGGCGTCAACAAACGCTTCGACAACATCCCAGGCTTGTTTGAACTCCTGGTCACCCGCACCGGGTGGCATTGGAATATTCAGCTTGGTGCCCTTCGCCCTTGACTTGCCGGTCTCGCTCGCGGCACCGGTGCCCGGGTAGAGAAACTGACCGTCCTCGTGCACGTCCGCAAATACCAAATCGGGATCGCTCTCAAAAGCGTAGAACACGCCATCGCCATGGTGTGCATCGATGTCGATATACGCGATGCGTTGCAATTTATGTTTTTTCCTCAAGTATTCGATGGCAACGCCACAGTCATTGAATACGCAAAATCCTGCGGCGTGTTCGCGGCCGGCATGATGCAGGCCTGCAATCGGCACAAAAGCCCGGTTCGTTTCACCTGCCATAACCGCATCAACCGCGGCAAGCGTCGTTCCGACGACATCGGATGCAACATCAAAAACACCGGCGAAAGCCGGCGTATCACCGCCATCCAGAAAGCCCTTGCCCTCCGTGGATTTCTCAGAAATGAACTTGATGTAATCCGGTGAGTGAAACAAGACCAGTTCGTCTACTGTGGCTCTGCGTGGCCTGGCGTAGTGGATACTGGCACCAAGACCTGCACCGGCCAGTTCGGTCTGGAATACATCATGGCGATCCATGCCGAACGGATGATCCTCGCCAAAACCATATCGCGCGATTTCGTCGCCTTTATAGACGAAAACCGCTTGCTTGCTATGAGCCGTCAAACCTTCCCCCGACTATTATTCGGCAATGCGGCTGAGCATACCTGAATCTTTCAACTATAATGGCGCCTTCGTTTTATCGGATCACTGATTTCCTATGGCGCAGTATATTTACACGATGAACCGAGTGGCCAAAATGGTGCCGCCGAAGCGATTCATCCTCAAAGACATATCCTTAAGCTTTTTCCCCGGCGCAAAAATCGGTGTACTGGGCCTCAACGGTTCCGGCAAGTCCACGCTACTCAGGATCATGGCTGGCCTGGACAAGGAATTTGATGGTGAAGCACGACCGCAACCCGGTATTAAAATTGGCTATTTGCCACAAGAGCCGGAACTCGATGCTGCAAAGGACGTACGTGGCAATGTCGAGGAAGGGGTAGCCGAGACCAAGGCGCTGCTCGATCGCTTCAATGAAATCAGCATGCAATTTGCCGAACCCATGAGCGATGAGCAGATGACCGAATTGCTCGAAGAACAGGGCAAGCTTCAGGATGCCATTGAAACGGCTGGCGCCTGGGAACTCGATCGAAAGCTCGACATCGCTGCCGACGCGCTGCGGCTGCCGCCGTGGGATGCCGATATCAGCAATCTTTCAGGTGGCGAGAAACGCCGGGTGGCACTTTGCCGCCTGCTTCTGTCAGAGCCCGACATGTTGCTGCTGGATGAACCAACCAATCACCTTGACGCGGAATCGGTCGCATGGCTCGAACGTTTCCTTGAAGAGTTTTCCGGAACCGTCATCGCTGTAACACATGACCGGTATTTCCTCGACAACGTGGCCGGCTGGATTCTCGAACTGGACCGTGGTCATGGCATTCCGTGGGAAGGCAACTACTCATCCTGGCTCGAACAAAAACAGGGTCGGTTGAAGCAGGAAGAAGCCACGGAAAAAGCCCGCCAAAAGGCTATGCAGGAAGAACTTGAGTGGGTGCGCTCCAATCCAAAAGGCAGGCAGGCGAAGTCCAAGGCGCGCCTGCGACAGTTCGAGGAAATTTCTTCAGCGAGTTATCAAAAACGCAACGAAACCAACGAGATTTATATTCCGCCAGGCCCACGACTCGGTGACGTCGTTGTAGAGGTAACGGACGTGCGCAAAGCTTTTGGCGACAAGTTATTGGTGGATGGGCTGAACTTTACGTTACCTGCGGGCGGCATCGCTGGAATTATCGGCCCCAATGGCGCCGGCAAGACCACCCTGTTTCGGATGATAACCGGCACGGAACAAGCCGATTCAGGAACTATCCGGCTCGGCGAAAGCGTAAAGATCGCGAGCGTCGATCAGTCGAGAGACAGCCTTGATAGCAACAAGACCATATGGGAGGAGATCTCCGACGGACAGGATCTGATCACGGTCGGCAGGTATGAAACACCATCGCGTGCCTATGTCGGCCGCTTCAATTTCCGCGGTACTGAGCAGCAGAAGAAGATCGGACTGCTTTCCGGCGGTGAAAGAAATCGCGTACATCTCGCCAAAATGCTCAAGGCAGGCGGCAACCTGCTGTTGCTCGATGAACCAACCAATGATCTTGACGTGGAAACGCTGCGGGCGCTCGAGCAGGCGTTGCTCGAATTCCCCGGATCGGCAATCGTGATTTCACATGACCGCTGGTTTCTCGATCGAATCGCCACCCACATTCTTGCGTTTGAGGGAGACAGCAAGGTCGTATGGTTTACCGGCAACTATGCCGATTATGAACAAGACCGTAAACGCCGCCTGGGCAAAGAGGCAGACCAGCCGCACCGAATCAAATACAAAAGACTGGACGGTTAGCCCTAACACTTCACGAGTGCCGGCTCACCTAAAGGAAAACAGCAGATGAATCAGAATCGATCGGCTTGCCCTGTAGCGTTGTGGTTTACACCTGCCGGGCTGTCGCTTGCTGTGCCGGCGCATCGCGCCCGATCCTGCTTCATACGTAGTCCCCGCTACGTCTCTCGCAAGATCGAACGCGCTGCACTCGGCACAGAAACCGACCGTCCCGCCCACTCATGAAGTGTTCGAGCTCATGAGCCTGCTCATCGGCATCAGCCTGGTTTTCGGATTTTTCACGTTCTTCTTCCTGTTCAGGACAATTAATTGCGCGCGACGTTTCAGGCTGGTTCGTGCGAGCGGCGCTGGCGTCGGTTGCCTGGTCTCAGCCACGCTCGCAGGTGTCGGATTCATGCTCCTCATCAGCTACTGGAGCTATGAGCGCTTAACCCGGGAACAACTGGTCTCGCGAATCGAGTTCAGGCGAATTTCCGCGGAAGAATTCCAGGCGCGATTAATGATTGACGGTAAGGCGGATCAGTTTTTTGTCCTGTACGGTGATGAGTGGCAGATCGACGCGAAAATCGTTAGCTGGAAACCGCCTGCAACAATCCTCGGCCTCGATCCAATTTATCAACTGGACAGACTCAGCGGCCGCTATGCAGAGATTGCTCGCGAACAGTCCGAGCCGCGAACTGTGCATTCATTGAGCCCCGGCACACCGGTCGATGTCTGGAAAATCGCCCATCGATTTCCGACACTGCTACCGGGAATCGACGCCTACTATGGCACCGCCACTTATGCGCCAATGGTGGATGGGGCGCGCTACGACGTCTCATTAAGTCGCGACGCATTAATCGCTCGCCCGTCGAATGACCGGGCGCGCGATGCAATCGGCGCGTTTTAGCCGAAATATTGCGGGTCTGACGCGCTGTTGTCGCATAATGACGAGTGGGCTGGCGTGGGCTGAAGCGTTGGCGCATTGTTCCGGTGATTTTAGGGATTTGCGCAATCGCCCGCTGGGCGGGCTCCTACAGTGCTAAATAGCATTGCCGGTGATTTTGGGGATTTGCGCAATCGCCCGCTGGGCGGGCTCCTACAGTGCTAATTAGCATTGCCGGTAATTTTGGGGATTTGTGCTATCGCCCGCTGGGCGGGCTCCTGCAGTGCTAAATAGCATTGCCGGTGATTTTGGGGATTTGCGCTATCGCCCGCTGGGCGGGCTCCTACATTGCTAATTAGCATTGCCGGTGATTTTGGGGGTTTGCGCAATCGCCCGCTGGGCGGGCTCCTACAGTGCTAAATAGCATTGCCGGGGTTTTTGGGGATTTGCGCTATCGCCCGCTGGGTGGGCTTCTACAGTGCTTATTAGTAATGTAGGAGCCCGCCCAGCGGGCGATTGCGAGCTATTCAAGGCAACTTGATGCTTCCTCCGGGCACCGAATTCGAGTTTATGGGACGGCCGCGGGTCTGACGCAACTTTCTCGTATTATGTCTAACCAGCACAAGCGCGGGCGAAACTTGAGGATATACTGCTAACGCACTGTCTGGACTGGCTAAAAATAACAACAGGCAGAGTTGGAAAGAAAAATAATCATGGCGATCATCGTTGAGCGAGGCAAAGGACTACACGATCAGGCGAACGAGCAATTCGGCCTGGAGTGCCCCTATTGCGGCGTTTACTCGCATATGACGTTACAGTCAGCTCCGGAATTCGAAAATCTTAACGCGGTGCGACCAAAACATATTGGCGTCGTCTATCAATGCGACGCTTGCAGTGCGCCCGTTTTCCTCCGCTATGCGGTCAAAGAGTTCAGCGAAAATACCGTCGAGCTCTACAGGAATTTTATCGAGCTTGAACGACCGAAAGAACGCTTCGCTTTCTCCTACTTACCAAAACATGTAGAGGTGCTGTTCCGGGAAGCTCTCTCCTGTTACTCAAACAACCACTTCAATGCATTTGCCTCAATGTGTCGCAGAGCAGCCGCAAGTTCTTTTTCCGCGTTGGGAGAAAACGGCAAGTTGCGTGCGTTTGATGAAGTGATGATCGCACAGGGAATTGCTGAAATAGACGATGACAGCTTCGATCCCATCAAACGAGTCATTTTCGAAGCTGGCGAAGAAGAAGATATTCCCCTGCTCAACCGTGCCCAGGCCGGTGTATTGCTGGAAGTCTTAAAAGATATGTTTTATCAATGCTTCGTGCGCCGTGGAAAACTCACCCGCGCCATTAAGGTACGACAATTTTTTGTCCGCGAAGGAAATGGCGGGCTGAAATCTTCCGCCTGATCGATTAATCCTAACGCGGCTCTTCCAGCTCGATTTCATCCGCAGGTGTCAGCGCATCGGTGTCATCTGCCATACCTGGTTGCTCGGCCTCGTCAACTTCCGCCGACTGCCCACAATCCCAGCCCATGTCAGTGAGTGTCACAATAAAGTCCTGCGCTTTGCTCGCGCAATAAGCCGCGTCGTTCTGGGCCTGCCATAACACCTGTCGTTCTCCGGGCGCCTCTGTGTCTTTGTAATAGTGCACCTCACAGGGTACTGCCACGCCGGGTTCGGAGAATATCTCTACACGTCGGATTAACTCGCCGAATGTGCATTGATAACTTTGCTGATCCTGGGCCATCGAAAGAACAGGGATAATTAATACGGCAACAAAAGCCAGGATTCTTCGGTGCATGATGCGCTCCGGGAAAATAGGGTGGTGTCTTTTGATTATAGTCGCAGAAGTGGCGTTTTGCTGCGATCTCTGTCGGGCGACTCGTAGAAATTCAGGATATGGCATGGGAAATCCTTTTCCTGCGCCAGTAGTAAAAAAACGGCACTCCAACCAGGACGATACTAACGCCGGTCAAAACAGCCACGGGTTTGCTGACAATAAGGTTAACTAAATAAACCGCCGAAATAAGCAGAAACGCGACCGGTGTAAACGGGTAGCCCCATACTTTGTAAGGGCGCTGCAAATCCGGTTCACGAATGCGTAAAACGATCACCGCGAGCACGGCAAGACAAACGAAAAAATGAATAACAAACGCGATATATCCAAGTATCTCTACGTAGCTCCCACTTAGCGCGAAAATTGATGACAAAACCCCCAAAAGCACAATCGCGTTAGATGGCGCACGACTTCGCTTGTTGATTATGGCGATGCGTTTGAAAAAATAGCCATCACGAGCCAACGCAAACACGATCCGCGGGTAATTCAGAAGTTGTGCGTTCAACACACCCACTGCAGAACAGAAAATAACAAACGCGGTTACCACGGCACCTTTTGGACCAAGAGCACGCGCCATAACATCACTGGCAATATGTTCAGAGGCTGCCACATCGGCAAATGACATTGTCGACATGTAAGTAACGTTAATTGCCAGATAGAGCCCGAAGACAATCATAAAACCCACGATTATCGCGCGCGGAATATTTTTGTGTGGCTCGCGCACCTCCTCGGCCACGTGCGTCACAAAATAGGCGCCGCTGTAAGAGAACAAACAAAGAATCATGGCGTTGCCCACATTCTGCAACGTTCTACCCAGGCTGTCATCGCCAAAACCGCCCTGCACAAGTCGCGCCGGTTGCACGTCAATCAGAACGAGTGGAATCAGGATCACGAAGAGAATCAGGGCGACCTTCAAAGCCGTCAAGACGTTCTGCGCCAGACCCCCGTACCGGACACCGCGAGCATTCAGCAGTGTCAGGAGCACAATGAGAACCACTGCAGTTTCATTAATGTATTCGGCAATATCGAGCCCAAAACTATCCAGGACCGGTGCCAGGAACGTAGCCGCCATAATGGCCACGACAGCGATAGCGCCTGTTCCGTAGGCAAAACAGATCATCCAGGCGAAAGCGAAAGGAATGAGTTCAGAGTTATAGGCGCGCCTGAGAAAAACGTAGGTGCCACCGGTCTGCGGCATAGCGGCAGAGAGTTCCGCAAAACACAATGCGGCGGCGCCGGCCAGGAGTCCCGCGACGATCCAGGTGATAAAGACGAGCAACGGACTGCCAACCGACTCGGCAATGTTACTCGTGATGAGGAATATTGTTGTGCCGATTATGCCGCCAACAACGAGCGTCGTGGCTTCCAGCCGACCGAGACCCTGGAGCAGCGATTTATTTGGCGATTCGTTTGACGATTCGTTTGACGACGTATTCAGAATGTCACCATCGGTTTACTGCGCGACGCTGCAGCATAACAGGCGACGAATAATCTCTCAGGAAACCGAAACCCGCGCATTGCGGAACATGCGCATCCACGGCCCGTCCTCACCCCAGTTTTCAGGGTGCCAGGAATTTTGTGTCGTGCGTGCGACGCGCTCCGGGTGCGGCATCATTATTGTGACACGGCCATCATCGCTACTGAGACCGCAAATGCCACCGACCGAGCCGTTCGGATTCGCCGGATATCTTTCTGCGATATTTCCGTAGTTATCGACATAACGAAGGGCAACCTGCGCATTCTGCAACGCCACATCACTGGAAAAAACAGTTCGACCCTCGCCGTGCGAGGTCGCAATCGGCATGCGCGAGCCGGCCATACCGGCGAGGAATATTGACGGGCTCTCATTGACTTCGACCAGGCTAAGCCGAGCCTCGAACTGCTCTGATCTGTTCCGCAGAAATTTTGGCCAGTTGTCTGCGCCAGGGATAAGTTCATGCAAAAGCGACATCATCTGACAGCCATTGCACACGCCCAGTGAAAATGAATCGCTACGCGCAAAAAATTCTGCGAACTCATCGCGCAGTACGGATTGATAAATTATAGAGTTGGCCCAGCCACCACCCGCCCCAAGCACGTCGCCATAAGAGAAGCCACCACAAGCGACAATCCCCTGGTACTGGTCCAGGCTGTCGACGCCGGAAACAAGATCGTTCATGTGTACATCGGTCGCGGCGAATCCGGCTCGCATAAAGGCGGCCGCCATCTCATACTGACTATTAACGCCTTGTTCACGAAGAATGGCAATTTTTGGTTTGGCGCCACCAACGAACGGTGCCGTTATGTCCTCAGACGGATCGAAACCTGTTTTTGCATTCAGGCCCGGGTCATTCGTATCGAGAATACCGTCGAATTCTTCCACAGCCGTCGCCGGATTATCACGTAGTGACTGCATGTGATAAGAGGTTTCCGACCACGCTCTTTGCATTAGTGTGCGATCAAGCCTGAGTACAACTTCGTCGTCATTGTAAATCGTGAACTGGTCGTCGGGCTCGACCAACCCTATGTCTACCCAACCGGCAGCATTGGCTTCCAGTACGTCGTGCACCGCCGCCAGATCGCTGTGCGCAACCTGAATTACGGCACCCAATTCCTCACTGAATAACTGTGCCAGCATATCGCTATCGGACCCAGGCAACTGCAAAGAAGCGCCAAGTCGACCCGCAAACATCATCTCTGCTACGCAAGCGAGCAACCCGCCGTCCGAGCGGTCGTGATACGCAAGGATCAAACCTTTCTCACTCAGCGCCTGAATAGCCGTAAAGAAATGTTGCAGTCGCTCTGTATCGTCCAGGTCCGGCGTGTCGCCGCCCGAGCGCTCATAAACCTGTGACAGGCAGGATCCACCAAGCCGGTTCGCGCCGTCTGCAAGGTCAAGCAACAGCAAATGACTCTTTTCCTCGAGGCACTGTAACTGCGGCGTCAGGTGCCGGCGAACATCCACAACCGGGGCGAATGCCGAAATAATCAGCGATACCGGCGCGACGACTTCGAAATCACCATTTTCATCCCGCCAGCTGGCACGCAGTGACAGCGAATCCTTGCCAACCGGAATCGCAATACCAAGCTCACGACAGACGGTAGCTACAGTTTTGACGGTGTCAAAAAGACGGGCGTCCTCACCAGGATGCCCAGCGGCTGCCATCCAGTTCGCGGACAGCCGAATCTTGCCAATGTTTTCAATAGCGGCCGCAGCGATATTGGTCACCGCCTCGCCTACGGCCATGCGCCCGGACGCTGGCGCATCGAGCACCGCCAGTGGGGTGCGCTCGCCCATCGCCATTGCCTCGCCACAGCTAGCCGCAAAACCGCTCGCAGTAATAGCAACATCGCTTACCGGTACTTGCCAGGGCCCTACAAGCTGATCGCGCACGCAAAGGCCACCGACAGTGCGATCGCCAATATGAATAAGAAAAGATTTATTGGCGACCGCAGGAATTCGTAACACCCGAAAGATTGCCTCTTCCAACGCGATACCGTCGATATTAAGTGTTGTCGAAGGTCGCGCAAGCCTGCTCACATCACGTGTCATTTTGGGCGTTTTACCGAGCAGCACGTTCATCGGCATATCAACAACACGATTATCGAATTCCGCGTCAGTAACAATCAGCTGCCCGTCTCCGCTGAGTTCGCCGATTACCGCGTGTGGACAATTCTCGCGTGCACAGATCGCGGCGAATTCTTCGCAGCGATCGTTGCTGATGATCAGCACATAACGTTCCTGTGCTTCGTTACACCAGATACCCATCGGGGACATACCACGCTCCGCGTTGGGTATGTTGCGCAATTCAATAACCGCACCGTGCTTGCTGTGATCGACTGCCTCCGGGACGGCGTTTGACAACCCCCCGGCGCCAACGTCATGGATGAGCAAGATCGGACTGCTCTCGCCCATCGCGGTGCATCGATCGATGACTTCCTGCGCGCGGCGCTCCATTTCGGGATTGCCACGCTGGACGGATACAAAATCCAGATCTTCTGTGCTCGTACCACTGGCGACACTTGACGCAGCGCCACCGCCAAGACCGATTAGCATTGCCGGACCACCAATAACCACAATGCTGGCACCGACCGGCACCTCTATTTTCAGTGCATGCTCATCACGCACGTTGCCAACACCGCCGGCGATCATGATCGGTTTGTGATAGCCGCGAATCTCGCGATCCGCCAATCCGGGCACTCGAGATTCATACGTCCTGAAATAACCCAGCAGATTAGGTCGGCCGAATTCATTGTTAAATGCGGCGCCACCGATGGGCCCTTCAAGCATAATTTCGAGCGGTGTTGCCATGCGCTCGGAATGACCAAACGGTGTTTCCCACGGTTGTACAAATCCGGGTATACGCAAATGTGAAACTGTAAACCCGGTCAATCCGGCCTTTGGTTTCGCCCCAAGCCCGGTCGCACCTTCATCGCGAATTTCTCCGCCTGAACCGGTTGCCGCCCCGGGGAAAGGTGAAATCGCAGTCGGGTGGTTATGCGTTTCGACTTTCATAACGATGTGGACAGGTTCGTCAGAATATTCGAACTGTCTTGTCGTGCCGGGCATCAGTCGTGCACCCTGCCAACCCTGGATCACAGCGGCATTGTCTGAATAAGCAGAGATCACACCATCCGGGCTGGCCGCGGTCGTACTCTTGATCATGTTGAAGAGTTTTTCCTCCTGCTGCTCTCCGTCGATGATCCAGTCCGCATTGAATATCTTGTGCCTGCAATGCTCCGAGTTAGCCTGCGCGAACATCATCAGCTCTGCATCGGTCGGATTTCGCCCGAGTCGCTGGTAGTTGTCCTCGAGATAAGCGACTTCATCGGCCGATAAAGCCAATCCCAACTGACGATCTGCCTGCTGCAACGCGGCCTTGCCTTCTTCCAGTAAACTAATCGTAGTGATCGCTGCCGGAGAGTGCCCGGCAAACAAGACGCTCGCCGTGTCGCCGAATGACAACTGACATTCCGTCATGCGATCAAACAATGCCGCACCCAGCAGCAACAAGTCTTCCTGGCACAGCTCATTTTCACTTTCCAACGCGTAACATATACCGCGCTCGATTCGGTTGACCTGATCAAGATGGCACGCCCGAGCAATATCTGTTGCTTTGCTGGACCACGGCGAAATTGTGCCCGGTCGCGGTGCGGTAAGAATTAGTTGTGCGTCAGGTGCGAATGATTCGCTTGCTTCTCCGCCGAGGAGCAAGGTATCGAGTCGCTCTCGTTGTTGCGGCGGTAGTTCCGCGATAACGTCGACGAAGTAGGTGAAACGCGCACTAAGGCTGGTGACGCGTTGGTCCAGTTGCTGCAGATCGAGCAACAGCTTTTGCAGTCGGAATGCCGACAACGCGGATTGACCCGGCAACTCCAAAATAATGTTGGGCGTTTCTACCAGCGGGTCGGTTGCTGCTGTGGACAAGCGTGTTTCCTGATGGAAAGGCACAGAGGTTTCGAGAGACCGGAATAATACCGAAGCCATCGACAGGCGACCAGCAATAATCGCCTCTGTCGCGGCTGATCAGCTAACAACACTAGTCCGGGCTAGGGCTTATTACCTTCTCCCGGCGTATAAACCGGCAAAGGGAACTGGGTCACGTTGCCACCCTCGAGCTTCGAGATCTTGCTCGTGCCCTGCTTGTCTACCTCGTCGATTCGAATAATCGAATGCATCGGCAGGTAAGTCCGTTTCACCCCGGCAAATTCAGTCTTGATCTTTTCCTCAGACGGATCCACTACAACCGATGAGCGCTCACCGAAAATCAGCTCTTCGACTTCCACAAAGCCAAATAATGTCCCTTGCCCAACAGAGCGGGCATAAATCTCGTAAACCTGCCCCTGGTTCATGAAGACGACTTTATAGAGTGTTTCACTGGCCATATTAATGCGCACCACCTGCGGAAATGGCGGCCAGTGTACCCAAATTGTGTCATTGAAACTTCCTGTAATTTCGTCTTGGCTACAGAGCTTCATATGGTCGTTTTTTTACGTTTATGGAGATTTCTTCGTCGAGATCAAATTGATTTATGTGAACTACTCGGCAGCCAAAATACCCCCTAAAACGGCAATATTTGTCTATACAACCGGAACTTAGCTATCAGGGCCGGTGAGCCAACTATCTGAGAGACATAATGCCATTGCAGCTGCAAATCGTAAGTAAGCACGAGGATATCCTCGAGGAAGATTGCACCCGCGTGTTTGGCGAGGATGGCGGCACACTCGGCCGCTCGCTGGAAAGCGACTGGATTTTGCCTGACCCGCAGCGCTATTTGTCCGGCAAACACGCCACTATCGATTTCCAGAGCGGTGCCTTTTACCTGGCTGACGTCAGTACCAATGGGGTATACGTCAACGATGAAGAAGAACCACTGGGCAAAGGTAATCCACGACGCCTCTTCAGCGGTGACCGCCTGCGTATGGGCGACTTCTCATTTGTCGTCGGCCTGGATGAGGGACAAGGGCTTGACATGCCTCCACCGGAGGCAATGTCCGTTGTTCCGGATCACATTGAGCAACTGGTGCAGGAAGACATCCTGAAAAGTGGTGTGCAGCTACTCGAAGAAGAAGCGCTGACCGGTGACGCAGAGTTTGAATCAGCACTTTTTGGCGTCGAGGAAAAAGACGAGCCTGAAAAGAAAGACGCACAAATGAATAGTCAGCCTAATCCATTTGCGCCATCGCCCACCAAGCCACAGCAAACGGCATTGAATACAGCGAAATTGCTGGACGCGTTTATGAAAGGTCTGGATATCACTCGCGCGGAGATTCATCCATCGACCGATCCGCTGGAGGTCATGGAAAATGCCGGGCGTGTACTGAAAGAATTTGTGGATGGATCGACCGAGCTTTTGGCCAGTCGCACAGCGCTAAAGAGCATGTTTCGCCTCGATCAGACGACCGTGCTACCACGCCACAATAATCCCTTGAAAGTCGCAGAGAACACGCGCGATTCGATGATGCAATTGCTGGTCGGCAAAGAAGGCGAATACCTGGGCCCTGTAGACGCAGTCCGGGAGGTTTGCCGCGACCTTAAATTTCACCAGGATGCAGTGCTCGAGGCGATGATCAGCTCCTTCATCGAGTTTGCAGATCGGTTTGATCCCGATGAGTTGCAGCAAAATTTCGACAAGACGCTAAAAAAGAAACCGTTGTTCAATAAGTTAAACCAGCTGAAGTACTGGCAGCTATATTGCGATTTGTATCCCATCATGACACAGGCGGGATCCGGCAAACTGCCGCATCAATTCGGCGAAGAGTTTGTGCGTTCCTATGAAAAGCATCTCGCTGAATATAAACGCCTGGAAACAAGGGGCGACAGCCAGAAAGTCAGGCCAGTGGTTGATCACATACCGCAAGAGAGCTATGACGTCGAAGAGCTTGTCGATCAGACGGAAGAAGCAGGGTACGCCGATCAGTTTTAGGCTTGGAAATTTGGCCAGGACACCCCTCTTCTCATAGTCCCTAATTTTCTTGTAGCAGAGCATTCGCGGCTGAAGCCGCTCCCACGACGATTGTGCTAGACCCTTGGGAGAGCTGGTAGATCAGACTGAAGAGGCAGGGTACGCCGATCAGTTTTAGGTTTGGAAATTTAGCCAGAACACCTCTTTTCTCTTAGCCTCATATTTTTCTTGTTGCAGAGCATTCGCGGCTGAAGCCGCTCCCACGGGTCTGGCGCATATGTTGTGGGAGCGGCTTCAGCCGCGAATACGCGAAGCGCACTCCCAGTATTTCTCCACGACATACTCTGTTTAGCGATTCATCCTGTTATCGACCAGATCCTGCACTACACCCGGATCTGCCAGCGTCGACGTATCACCCAGGTTGCTGTAATCGTTTTCCGCAACCTTGCGCAAGATTCTTCGCATTATTTTTCCTGACCTGGTTTTCGGCAACCCGGGAGCCCATTGAATAAAATCCGGGGTCGCTATCGGGCCGATTTCTTTACGCACCCATTGGCGCAATTCTGCCAGCAGTTCGTCAGTTGCCTCGATTCCTTCCATCAGGGTCACGTAAGCGTATATGCCCTGCCCCTTTATTTCGTGCGGGCATCCAACCACAGCGGCTTCCGCGACACTTTTGTGTGCGACCAGTGCACTCTCCACCTCGGCCGTTCCCATGCGGTGGCCGGATACGTTTAATACGTCGTCAACGCGGCCTGTAATCCAGTAATAGCCATCTTCGTCACGTCGCACACCATCACCAGTGTAGAACTTATCTGCATAAGTCGTGAAATAGGTATCGACGAAGCGTTTGTGATTGCCGTAAAGAGACCGTGCCTGTCCCGGCCAGCTATCAGTCACAACCAGGTTACCCTCGGCCACGCCTTCCAGGACTATTCCCTCTCCATCTACGACCGCCAGTTGAATGCCGAAAAACGGTTTCGTTGCAGAACCCGGTTTGAGTGCAGTCGCGCCTGGCAATGGCGTGATCATGATGCCGCCCGTTTCCGTTTGCCACCAGGTGTCGACGATCGGGCAGCGCTCGTTACCGACGACATGGTAATACCATTCCCAGGCCTCCGGATTGATAGGCTCACCAACCGTGCCCAGTAATCGCAGGCTCTTTCTCGAGGTTCTTTTAACCGGTTCATCGCCCTCGCGCATCAATGCCCGAATTGCCGTTGGCGCCGTGTAGCAGGTGTTGACCTGATGTTTGTCGCACACTTCCCAGAATCGTGAAGCGGTCGGATAGTTTGGTACACCCTCGAACATCAGCGTGATGGCACCATTGGCAAGCGGGCCATAAACAATGTAACTGTGACCGGTCACCCAACCAACGTCGGCAGTGCACCAGTACACATCACCCGGGTGATAGTCGAAGACATATTGATGGGTAAGTGCTGCAAAAACCAGGTAACCGCCTGTTGTATGCAGAACACCCTTCGGTTTGCCGGTGGAACCGGACGTATACAGAATGAACAACGGATCCTCGGCGCCCATTTCCTCGCAAGGACAATCCGCATCCACATCCGCCTCAAGATCATGTAACCAGGCATCTCGTCCCTCAACCCAGTCAATGTCAGCGCCGGTATTGCGTACAACGAGGACCTTCTCCAGCGTCGTTACCTGCGGATTCTGTGCCGCTGCGTCAACGTTATCTTTCAACGGAATCGCCTTGGCGCCACGCACTCCCTGATCCGCGGTAATGACGATATTCGAGTCGCAGTCGTGAATTCGACCCGCCAGCGCATCCGGCGAAAAACCACCAAAAACAACCGAGTGCACTGCGCCGATCCGGGTACAAGCCAGCATGGCGACAGCAGCTTCAGGAATCATCGGCATATAGATAGTAATTCGATCGCCTTTCTTTGCGCCCAGCTTTTTCAATGCATTGGCAAACTTGCACACCCGTGTGTGCAACTCGCGATAGGTGATGGTCAGGTCCCGCGTCGGATCATCGCCCTCCCAGATAATCGCAACGTCGTCGCCCTTGCTTTCAAGATGCCGGTCCACACAGTTGTAGCAAACGTTCAAAGTGCCATCGTAGTACCAGCGAATGTGCACATCGTCCTTATCCCAGGAAACGTCTTTCACTTTTGTGAATGGCTTGATCCAGTCGATGCACGCAGCCTGTTCGGCCCAGAAACCCTCGTTATCTTCGACCGACCTCTTGTACATTTCGTCGTAGCCGGTTTTATCAATAAGAGCACGGCTCGCGGTTTCGGCATCTACTTCATAGGTTTTTATCGTTGTCATTACCTGTTCCTGATGTTCTTGTTCTGCTTGCAGCGAAGATTCGGTTATTTGCTACGTGTCGCTGATTTTATAATCCGTTGCGCTTGCAGCAGATGTGGCCTGTCGATCATTTCGCCGTCCATGCCCAAAGTACCGGCATCGGGATTAGCGGCAAACAATTCGACAATGCGGTTCGCACGCTCAATTTCGGCAGCGCTGGCATCGAAGGCTGCATTGATGACAGCAACCTGGTCCGGGTGTATCGCAAGCATCCCTGCAAAGCCGTCACGCCGCGCACAGGCTGCATAGTCTGCCAGACCATCCATGTCCTGGTAATCGGTATACACCGTATCAATCGCTGCAACCTCTGCGGCGGATGCAGCAAACAGGCAAAGAGATCGCGCAAGTTCATAAGGTGGCAGCCAGTTGCCGGCGGCATCGCGACTTGCGGTCGCGCCAACTGCGCTACTCAAATCTTCGGCACCCCAACTTAGCGCCACAAGCCGGCGCGTTGCATCTGCATACTCATGCATTTTAAAAAGCGCAGCGGGCCTTTCAGTCGCGATGGGCAGGATCGCTGTTTGTCCCGGGGTGTGCCCACCCTCCAGTTCGAGCACGTCCAGTAGCTTCGCGAGCTGATTCGCATCCCTGGCACCGACAGGTTTCGGCAGGATGATCCCACGTGGACCTGAAGGCATCACCGCGCGCAGATCCGCCAGTGCATCTTCCGAGTCAAGTGGGTTGATACGTACCCACAACTCTGCCTCACCCTTGTCAGCCAGGAAGTCGTGGGCAATTTGCCGCGCTTTCGGCCTGGCACTCGCCGCAACTGAATCCTCGAGATCAAGGATCAGCGCATCCGCTGCCGTGTCGCGCGCTTTTGCAAGTTTGCGTTCGCTGTCGGCCGGTACAAAAAGGAAACTACGGCTCACTTCGGCTTCCGTAACATCAGCGCGGAACGCTTGCACTCACCGACCAGCTCTTCATCCTGATTAAAGGCACGATGCGCAAATATGACGATGCCGTTGTCCGGCCTTGATTTGCTATCACGAAGCCCCAGCACCTCCGACTCGACCCGAATCGTGTCGCCATGAAACAAGGGCTTGGGAAAGCGCACCTCATCCCAGCCAAGATTTGCGACCGTCGTGCCCATCGTGGTATCACCCACAGATATTCCAACCATGAAACCCAATGTCAGGCAGCTGTTAACAATCGGTTTGCCGAATGCCGTGCCTTTCATATATTCCGCATCAAGATGCAATGGCGCCGGATTGTGTGTCAGGGCGCTGAACCAGACGTTGTCTGCCTCAGTTATCGTCCTGGTGATGCCGTGCCTGAATTTCTGCCCGACGGTGAATTCTTCGAAATATAGTCCTGACATGCTTGCTATCCATTCCTGACTGAATACGCATGATAATGCCAGCTCAGCAGGAATTAAACGGCTGAAGCGCCGATCAGGCCGATGGCAACGCCTCTACCAGCTCCACCATCCGTCGTCGCGTCGCCTCATCCGGAAGTTCGCCAATGGCCGCGCCAATGTTATCCAGCATATTCTTCGGTTTGCTGGTTGCGGGCGTAACCACCGTTACCGCCGGGTGCGCGGCAACATACTTGATGAAAAACTGCGCCCAGGAATTGGCACCGAACTCCTGCGCCCACGCCGGCACCTGCAAGCCGGATACGCGACTCCACAACCGCGTGCGGCCAAATGGCAAATAAACCAGAACACCAATGCCGCGTTCCTGTGCCAGCGGCAATATCGTTTCCGCGGAACCCGTATTGTCCACAGCATAGTCCACGCCGATAAAATCAATGGGTTCCTCACGCATTACTTTGGCCAGATCCGCATAGCGTCCCGATCTCGTGGAGGTAACGCCGATATAGCGAATCCTGCCCTCCTCTTTGAGTTCCTTCAGAATGCCCAATTGCGTTGGCACATCTGCCAGATTATGCACCTGGATCAGATCGACAGGATCTTTGTTGACGTACTTAATCGATCTTTCAATTTGTGCATGGGCTTTAGCCGCATCAGCCGTGCCACCACCGCGACCAGCCACATTAACTTTCGTTGCCCAGAAAACCTTCTCCTGCGCATCCAGTTCCTGGACAATCCTGCCGGCAACCTCCTCAGAGGCACCGTAACTCGGTGCAGTGTCAAAGACACTGCCGCCATTATCAAAAAGGACACGCATCACGTCACGCAATGCACTCACATCATCACCACGTGCAACTGACGAAAATGTGGCCGAACTACCGAGCCCAACAATCGGCAATTTTTCACCGGAAGACGGGATCGCCCTGGTAATGAGCTCACCGTTCTCAAGCGCCTGCAATAATCCAGGCTGAATGGTAAGGCTGGCGCCGGCAAGCGCTGTGTATTTGAGATAATCGCGTCGTGTCAGCATCAAAATCGTCCTCTCGATATGTCCGCGGACATTATACGCAAACGGCGATAAATTAAATCCACTGAACCGGAAACACTATATTCAATTATAGTGGCTGTCGAAAAGTGACG
>RCNC010000045.1_pt1 | contig 59680 bp, 53 predicted proteins | sample 2041301 | NCBI WGS metagenome assembly RCNC01 (sample SAMN09708231, study PRJNA481090) | Marine sediment metagenome, whole genome shotgun sequencing project. | biome: marine sediment; feature: ocean; material: sediment; isolation source: Sewage treatment plant 13A marine sediment (STP13A) ...
GTTAATGGTGTAGCAGGCATAATATTTTTTTATTAGGTAGTTAATAAATAATTTTCTTACCATGAATATACACTCTTACAAGTACCTCATCAAGCAATCTAGGACGAACGACTCGTATTTCTATCCGAAGATACGTGTTTAGTTATCGGGAGGATGAAAAGCGTTTATGCGAAAGCCCATCTAAACAACAAATGAAATAAGTAGTCAATCATGGCTAACTAGCGCTTATTGGCCCAACAGACGCATTAAAGGTTGTAAATATCCTTTGCCTCAAAACCAAAAAAACACCTTTGTGAGCTGGTTAGTTTCAAGATAATTATGTAACTTAGAGCTCCTTATCTTATCAGATCTGCGTAATTGTGAAAATATTTTGCGTATGAAATGGAGTACTTTAATATCAGAACTCAAACGTAGGCATGTTTTTAAATCTACCATTGCCTATCTGGCCATTTCATGGATTGTCATACAAATTGCATCCGTCATCTTACCGGCCTTTAATTCTCCTGAATATGTGCTTAAAGCCTTGATTTATATTTTATCGGTTGGGCTTATTTTCTGGATCGCTTTTTCCTGGATATACGATTTAACAGCTGATGGCTTTCAAAAAACAGATGACCGCCCTACCGATGAAGAAACCTTAAAATTAACCAATAAACGATTGAATAAAGTGATTGCCGGTTCGGTGGGAATCGCTGTTTTGTTGCTTGTTGTTGTTAGTTTTTGGGCGGGCTCCAATTGGAATAATGATAGCCCCAAAATTGATGTTAAAAAAGTTGCTGTGATACCCTTTGTTTATGAAACAGATGATAATGAAGAAGCTTATTTTAGAATCGGTATGACTGAAGACCTTATTGATGAGTTGTCAAAAGTTGATCAATTGATGGTGATTAGTCAGACCTCTACCCAGGTGCTAACTTCGGGTTTTCAATCTTCCAATACTCTTATCTCAAATGTAATTAAGGGGATAGATTATTTTGTAAATGGAAGAATTGAACGCCAAAACAACATGGTAACCGTTAATATGGAGCTGAAAGAATCCATAAATGCAGTACCGATTTGGCAAAAGAGCTATTCCAAAGACCTTTCAGAAGTGAGACCTTTGTTCGCCGAGATTTCCGCTGACCTTGCCCGGCAAATGAAAATTGTTGTGAAACCGTATGTTACCGAGCTTTGGACCGGTCTGAGATCGGTGAAACCCGAAACCTATGAGTTATACCTCAAAGGAAAATACTATACCAATAAATATACACCTTCAGATTGGGAACGTGGGATGGTATATCTGGAAGAGGCTTTAGACAGAAATCCTGCCGATCCATATGCCTATGCCTTTCTAGCCGAATCCTATATAAATATAGGGCATAGTCCTGATCCGCCTCCGGATGTATTCCCAAAAGCATTGGCAGCCGCCAAGCGAGCCATAGAGCTGGATTCTACAATAGCCTTGGGTTGGGCTGCTCTGTCGCATTACCACACCTATTTTGGTAGAGACTGGGTCTTAGCTGAATATGCTTTTGAACGGGCTAATGAATTGAATCCAAACCTGGCATATAATCATTACCACAGGGCTTGGTTCCTTGTATTATTTGGCAGAATGAATGAGGCGATTGAAGAACATAAACGCGCTCAGGAATTGGATCCTTTTACGCCCTTGCACACGGCATGGTTGGGAGGTATCTATAATATGGTTGGGCTATATGAAGAAGGTTTAATAGAAGCTGAAAAAGCATCTCAGATGGAGGGTGATTATGCATTGAGCATGTTTATCAAAGGAGGAATTTTTATAAACCAGGGCAAAGTTAAAGAAGGACTTGAAATTCTTAAAAATGCTTATGAAATTGATCCAGGGTGGATCATTGGATACGGTCCTGCCCTTATTGAAGCCGGTTATATTAAAGAAGGAAAGGCTATGATCAATGAAATGGAGAGCCTACCCCTAAATGGTTATCGCGCATTGGTTTTAGCCACTATGTATGATAAATTAGGAGATTTTGATAAAGCTTTTGAATACTTAAATTTTGATGAGAGACATGGCTGGTACCCATGGATAAGAGTCTTGTTCTTTTCTGATGAAATACGTAAAGATCCAAGATTCTTAAAAATCATCAGAGATATGAACTTACCAGACCCCGCTCCCTTGGTTTATCATCCGGAAGTGTAAATGGATTAAATTTCAGGGTTGAAAATGTTAAGGCCGGCGAGGCAGGTTTTTAGCGAAAAATCGAAATAAAAATGAATAAACTCAGGGTTATAGTATTGTTATTTCTTGTATTTGCCTGTGATAGCTTTCAGTCAGGCGACGAGAATATTGTTTCTTCTCACCCTTTTTTGGTTGGGGTTTGGGAAGGTGAGGGTATATTACTAGACACGGATGTAACTGAAAAGATGGGCAAAATTCCTATCAGGATTACTATAGAATCTGATGAGAAAATCGAACTAAGTATTGGAAACACTTTTGTAATTGATCCAAAAATTAAGAAGGCAGGGTTCGGATTTGAGATATTTGGTTTACTCGACTCAGAAATTAATGATGATATTCCCCTGAATAAATCCCATCTGATCATACTCTTGGTTATTCCCAAAGACGGTTCAGATGAAATTAACTATTCACTGGCCGACTTTCATTTAAAGACCAATTATATGTTTGATTTTAGCATGAGAGTAGGAGGGGTTCATTTAAAAAAACAAAGTAATTGAAAGACACTTTTGTAGAAAATTTGGTATTTTTCCTTGGCATTTAAGCTTTCCTTTTTGGATCTTCGACAATGCTCCAATGCTCCAATGCTCCAATGCTCCAATGCTTGAATGCTTGAATAAACTATTATATCATTTTGTTTTCAGAATAAATGGGCGTGAAATATTGTTCTTTGTCCTTTTGCCTTGATGCAAAAGAACGAATCCGTCAGCTGACGGATTAATTCTCTGTAGCTTTCCCTCCTTATTTTCTCCACCGCAGCCCTAGCCGTTTCACTTCCGCCAGTAGTCGGACAAGTCTTGGCTGCTGCTGCCCACGCTAAAATAAGTCAGGAGCTAAGACGAGAATTTAAAGAGGTCGTTACGATCTCAAGAAACATTGTCAACTTGATCAGATTTTCTATAGGACGTAGCGCTGCACGCAGCAATAATGAACGAAGCAACGGAAGTGCGTTCGTACTGAAAGGGAGAACAAGCATGAAGTTGCGCTAGTGAATGGTGCGAAGCACATCACGAATACTTAAACCAATAGAAAAGGGATGAGTAATTGCCTTGCGCAGTGAAGGCGATTTTTGGTTCTTTTTGGCGCGTCAAAAAAGAACAAAAGAGATTATCTTACGAGTTTTTATTCTTGAAAAAACACATGATGCATCAAGGCAAAATATCCTTTTCTATGTATTAAATTCTTTGATAGTTTTAATAATCATTAATTTAGGGCGGTTAAAATGATGATATGAACCTTGTGTTGTTTTCTTTATTTGCTGGAATTAATATAGCCTTTACTATTCTCAGTTTCTTTATATATTCTAAGAATAGATCACAAAGTATGTATATGTATTTTGGAGCATTTAGTCTTTTCTCAGGTCTATACTTTTTGCTACAAAGTGTTTCGGAAGTTCTTGAGCTGGATCTTGGTTGGGCGATTATCTTTTCTGCAGCGATGTATTATGGGATTTTTCCATGGTTTATATTTGAATTTGTGGAAAAAAAGTTTTTCAAGGCGCGTTGGTTTTTGTCACTTCTATTTCTGATTGCATTTGTAGTTTTTATTTTGGTTCCTGAAGAGGGTCCATTTGCTTATTGGCAAATTATTGCCCATTTGGGTCTTGTTGGCTTAATTATTTGTGTTGTCTTAGCAAGTATGTTCTTCAGAAAGACACAAAGGGACGGTAGTTTGCAATTCATTTTAATTAGTGTCCTGTTTATCATTTTGGCTTTGGAAGAAATGATCAGAAACTATTCCGGAAATGGTCTCTTAAAAATCTATTTGTATGGCATACAGCCATTAGATGTCTATCCCTTGTTGTTTACAATGGTCATGGGTATCAGAATGTCTAAAGATTTTGTCAATAGGAGCAGGGTGGAGTTAGAGGCGATCAAAAATGACCTCAATGAGAAGGAGTTGTTAGTTTTGGAATTAGAGCGGTTGAGGCTAGTAGACGAGATCAATCATAAAAAAAAGGACCTCACCGACTTTGGTATAGAAATTACAAGGAAAAGAAATTATATCAAGGAGGTCATGGAGATGTTAACACTTATTAAGAAGAAATCTTTTATTGAATCATCAGATATTGAAGAGATCATAAAATTCACAAAAGCACAGTTGCAGATCGGTCAGAATTTTGATTATTTTAATGAAAGAATTGAAGATGTTAACCATCAATTTACTTCCAAGTTAAAAGAATTGTATCCAACTTTGACGCAAGGCGAGTTGCATCTATCTTCGCTTCTTCGTTTAAAATTAAGTACAAAGGAAATCGCAAATATTAAGAATGTTTCTCCCGATTCTGTCAAAGTGTTGCGTTACCGCCTTCGTAAGAAGTTCAATTTGTCAACTACAACGAGTCTTCCAGAGTTTTTAAACAAGTTCTAGGCAAAGATTTTATTATTATTCTATAAGTTTACCTATTGTTTACCTGTTTTGTGAAGCACTCTTGAGTTAGTTAGTTTATTTTTGAGGTATATAATAAACAGGTTTAAACTAATTTTCTTTTAGTAGGTTATAGCTATGCTCAAGGAAATATTTTACTGGATGCAGACCTCACTAATGAGGGTTTGAATTCGAGAATTCATTACGAATATTTGGCTTATATCCGTTTCTTGAAATTCTCCACATAAAGCGCTGTTAGATTTAAAAATTAAATAGATAAGTATGAAAAATATTTTTGTTATTGTAATCTTTTTTCTAGGATTGAGTATCCAAGCTCAGGAAAAACAAACAATAGAAAATCAGGAGGTTGAGGAGCAAACTGAAGAAGAAGGTCAGAGTCGTGATTCTCAAGCTATGGATGCAACAGCTACACAATGGAGTTTTCAGGCGGCCTACCAATCAATGCCCGACTATTACGACGATATTGTGAATGGGGCGCCACGGAAGGCAGGTCTTGATAATTATGTTCAGTTAAGGGTTGTAGCTCCTGTACCATTAAAATCAATGACCATACTTCCAAGATTAACCATTCGCCATTACGAAGATGTGAATACAGGGAAATCAGGGTTTGGAAACACTGAACTTTTTGCACTAATCATTCCGAAAGCAACTGATTGGGGTACAGGAAGAGCAGGTATAGGACCTTTGGTTACAGCCCCTGGTAGCGAAGGTGTTTCCAAGGATGAATGGGGTTATGGTTTTGCAGCGGCCATTGTAAATAATAGTGGACAATGGTTTTATGGTTTGTTGTTTACCCAAACCTGGCGCAGTATTGATCCAAATACTTTGCCCGCAGGTGATTCGGATGCAAACCCTTTAGGAATAGCTCCATTTGTGGCATATCGATTTGGAACTTCAGGGATTTATGTGCAAACAGCCGATATAGTTGCTTTATACGACTGGAATACTAAAGGGTTTTACCTCCCGATAGGGCTTCGTTTTGGGAAAGTATGGGTGATGGAAAAAGCATCCTGGAATTTTTATGGAGAGTATAAAACCAGTGCCATTTATGAATCCTGGGAAGGACCTGCAGTAAAAAATTCATTCAGGCTAAATATTTCTTATACAATGCCTGTTGGGAAATAGTAATTTATTCGTCACCCCTGTATTTCTCACCCCCTCGGAGGTGAGGGCCTCACGTCTGAGGCGCTCGCAAGTGAAACCCTCACCTCCGAGCGCCTCAGTTCATATTTCAGGGTTGGAGTTTGATAATTTGATCGATTACCACAGGATTCGTTAAATATTGGTCTTTATCTTTTTGCATCTGAATGGCCATAACCACATCCATTCCTTTGGTTACTTTTCCAAATGCGGCGAAACCCATACCGTCAGGGTTTCTTTTACCTTCAAAATCTAATTCAGGCTGGTCACTAACACAAATGAAAAAGCTGCATGTTGCTGTGTTTGGTTCGCTTCGAGCCATAGAAATTGTACCTTTTTTATGCAGAATACCAGTTAGTTCTGTAGTTTCAATTTCTATAGGAGGAAACTGATCTTCCTCTGAGACGTCTCCACCTTGTATTACTTCAATCTTCACTTGCCGATCAGCTTCGTTATTTGGATTACAAACCCTAAAAAATGAGGAGTTATCATATAAATTCTGTTCCACATAATTTAAATAATTAGCGACGGTTACAGGTGCTTTTTTAGGATACAACTCCACATAGATGTCTCCCATGGAGGTGCTGATTTTACATTTGATGATATCCTGAGCAGAGACAGATAGGCCAATCAAAACCAAAAGGATGTTGATATATTTTAATTTCATGAGTGTAGAATTAATTTGAAACATTTTAATAAAAATAAGTAATTTAAAACATATTTGATTTAGAAATTTCATCAAAACAATTAGAATGTTTTAAAGTTATAAAACTTTCGGTTACATTTGAGTAATGGAACAACTAACACTTACAACCCCGGCGCTATTATTTTCGGCAATTTCACTTATTATGCTGGCCTATACCAATCGATTTTTAGCTTATGCAGCAGTAGTAAGAAGTTTACACGATACCTATAAGAAGGAAAAGAATCAGGTTTTAATTAGACAGATAAAGAACCTTCGTCAGCGACTCTACCTAACCCGGGCCATGCAAATATTTGGAATTTCGAGCCTTTTGCTTTGTGTTTTGACCATGTTTCTTATATACATTGAACAACATATTATTGCAGTTTGGGTTTTTGGGATCGCGCTTATTCTCCTTATTATTTCTCTGGGTTTACTGATCAAGGAAATCCAGATATCGGTAAAAGCACTTGAACATCATTTAAGTGACCTGGAGCATGGTAAAGATGAATAAACAGTTCTATAAATCTGGCATGTTATTTGTATCCTACTAATCTGATAATTATTCTGAAACCCTCCTTATTGCATGAGACATGATAGTTTTATTTTTCATCAAAGAATCATTATTTCTTGGGTATTCTTTTTAACTCATTTGGTTTCTTTAAACCTCCTCGCTAAAAACTTAGATAAATCTCTTACGAATAGCAATAATCCGTTTCTATGTGAGCAGAATACGTATCCGGTTGAGAAGGTTTACATTCATTTTGACAAGCCTTCTTATTTTATTAGTGACCAGATTTGGTTTAAAGTATACGTATTAGACGGCCAAACAAATATGCCAGATACCAGATCTAAAATAGTCTATGTAGAACTTATAGACCCCTTTAATAAAATAGTCAATTCACGAATGATTCATACGAAACAAGGAGGAGGCGAAGGGGCGTTTGAATTGACGGGAGAATTAAATATCGGTCTCTACACAGTGCGTGCGTACACCAACTATATGAGAAACTTTGATGACTCGTTTTTTTTTACAAAGGAGATTTATATCAATTCTTACCATGAGTTGAAAAGACAAAATGCAGTGGAAGCAAATGGTTCAGTAGTTTCAATAGATGAAATGACGGTTCAAGTTGAAAACAAACCAGACCTGCAGTTTTTTCCTGAGGGTGGCTATTTTGTTGAAGGTCTTCCTGCCCGGGTCGGATTTAAAGCCATGACTCAGAAAGGCAAGGGATTGAATGTTAAAGGAATTCTTTTAGATCAAACCGGCAAAGAGCTTGTTAATTTTTCGACACTGCACCTTGGAATGGGAAGTGTACAATTTGTTCCTGAGCCTGGAAATTCAATTAGCGCAAAAGTTACACATCTGGAAAAAAACTATTTCTATGAACTACCAAAACCTCTTAAAGAAGGAGTCATCATGCAAGTGGTAAACAGGGGAGATTTCTACCAAATAAATCTTCAATCATCTCTTAAGCAGGGAGTAGATGGTTTGTCGCTTATAGGTCTGCAGAGAGGTCTGCAGGTATGCGTGGCAGAACTAAAGGGGTCGGAATCAAAAGGAGTGATCAAAGTCCCCTTAACAACATTGGATAACGGAATCCTGAAATTAACTATATATAGTAAAAAGAAACAGCCTTTATGCGAACGTCTTGTCTTTGTTGAACTTGATAAATCAGTTCCTTCTGCCTCGATAAAAACTAATAAAAAAACGTATTCAACCAGAGAATTGGTAGACGTCGAGCTGTCATTGGAGAATATTTCAAAAACCACTGCAAATGTTTCGATAGCCGTTACAGATATTAGCGCTCTTAGTACAGACGATTGTGGATTTGATATACGATCGTATCTTTTATTGAATTCCGAAATTAAAGGGGAGATAGAAGACCCTTGCTTTTATTTTGATTCGGATGATGCCCAGAGAAAGAAATATTTAGACCTTTTAATGATGACCCAGGGCTGGAGAAAATATTTATGGGATGCTATTAAAATGAGTGAGGATGATGATTTACTTTATTCTTTTGAGTCGGGGATCGATTTTAAAGGAAGTGTTCGGAGTATTTTTAATCATGATGTACCGGTGAATACCAATGTTTCATTAACCTATTCCAACAGTAAAATATTTGGGCATGATGAAAGTAAAACTTTTGGTGAAGGCCAGTTTCTGTTTCCGGGTTATCTTTTTACAGACAGTACCTCGATTCTTATTCAGGCTAAAAAAAAGAAAGTCAGGAAAAAAGGATCTAAACAAGGTGGTTCTGAACTCAATAGAGATTTTTATATTCAAATGGATTCTGTGAATTCTCCGGAGATAACTTTTGAACAGGGTCAATTAAGAGAGCAGCCAGCTATGCAACAAAATTTATTTGAGACAAGCATAGAAGCGGACTCTTTGTCAGCACTTTATGCTAATCAACCCGAATATATTACCTTGAATGATGTGGAAGTAAAAATATCTAAAAAGCCGATGGACCAAAAGTACATACGCAATAATATGCGCTATCAATCACCGAGATTTAGAGTTGATTATGTCAAGGAAAATGCGGTTGCTTTAGGAGATGATCTCTTTAGGATTTTGGAGAATAGGGTGCCAGCTTTAAGTAGAAACTATATAACTGGGGAGTATTATTACAGAGGGTCCAAAGTTGACTTTTTTTTAGATGGGGTTCGATTTCCAAATGCAGCAAGTTTGAACAGTTTGATTAATGCCAATGATGTGAGTTTTATTGATTTGTTATCAGGGCCGCAGGCGGTAACTTACTTTTCTCAGGCTGCCATAATCGTTTATTCCAAATCAGGTAGTGATAGAAAGAATAAATCAAATTCGGGACCGAAGAAAGGAATCGTTAGTTTTAATTACCCCGGCTTATACAAGGCTAAAGAATTTTATGCACCCAAGTATCCTATTCAGGAGTCAAACCAACAGAAGCCCGATTTTCGAGTTACCCTGCATTGGGTACCAAGCCTGATTTTGAACGACCTGAGAAAAACCAGTTTCTCCTTTTATACGGCTGATCCATCAGCAACTTATCGGATAGAGGTACAAGGTGTTAGCAGAGAAGGTCATCCATTTACAAACGAAGCCTATTTCAGTGTGGAAGACTAATTGAATACACTTTTTTTATCGAAATCCTATAACTCCACATAGCCAATAAAAGGATTATTAATCTATAAATTACTAATTTAGCTTATAACTAAAATAAATACCCCCTTTTATAGTAATCAAACCCATATAATTATGAGATTTCTTTTCTTACTTTACTTAAGTATCAGCCAATTGACCATTGCTCAAACCAAATCAATCAAAAACTCAGCACCTCTTTCTGAAGGCACTCCAAGCAGCGCTGGCATGTCAGAAGAACGACTGTCTTTTATTGATGATGTTTTGATCGAGTCTATCGAAAAAAATGAAATACCGGGAGCAATAGCCCTTGTTGCAAGAAAGGGAAAAATAGTATATTATAAAGCCTTTGGCTCAGCAGATAATGGGACTAAAAGAGATCTGAAAAGAGACGATATCTTTAGAATAGCCTCTCAAACAAAGGCCATTACATCTACCGCTGTTATGATGCTCTGGGAGGAAGGAAAATTCAGACTTGACGATCCTATATCAAAATACATACCTGAGTTTGAGAATGCTCAGGTTTTAGATTCACTTATAGAAAAAGATTCTACCTATACCACGACCAAAGCAAACAGACCGATAAGTATTCGGCATTTGATAACTCATACTTCAGGAATAGGGTATGGCTATATCGATGGGGATGAACGATTTAAAAAGATCTATCACAAGGCAGGTATTATTGACCTGTTTACAACGGAGTCGGTAAGCATAAAGGATAACATTAAAAAACTCGCCAAACTCCCATTACATAATCATCCAGGGGATAAGTTCGTTTATAGTGAAGGGCTTGATGTATTGGGATATTTTATTGAGATCATCTCAGGAATGCCTTTGGACGAGTTTTTTAGGACAAGAATTTTCGATCCTCTTGATATGGATGACACCTGGTTTTATTTACCTGAATCAAAATATGAGAGGTTGGTTACAGTACAAACCTTAAAAGACGGGAATTGGGTAAAGTTTCCAGCACCGTATGCCTATGATCCGGATTATCCTATTAAAGGAGCCAAAACATTCTTTTCGGGTGGAGCAGGGCTATCAAGCACCGCAAAGGACTATGCTGCGTTTCTGCAAATGTATCTTAACAAGGGAGAGTTAAATGGAGTACGTATTCTGAGCAGAACCACTATCCAGTTTATGATGGCCAATCAGATTGGAGACTTATGGAGTGATGCGGGATCCTATTACGGCTTGGCGTTTGGGGTGTTAAATCAAAAAGGTCAGGATACCGGAGGCGAAGGAAGTGCTGGAACTTTTCAATGGGGAGGTTATTTCAATACCACGTATTTTGCGGATCCAAAAGAAGAGATCATAGGGATTTTACTTAAACAAACTCAGGATATTGAATCAGATGAAACAGGGTGGAAATTTCGACAGATCATTGGACAAGCCATTGATGATTAAATAAGAATTTGATGGCCCGCCTAAAAGTAATAAACCCCTGTATGTAAAATAACAGGGGCTTATTGACAAGCGTTAAGTCAAAATTTGAGGGGGGTATAATATTAATGTTTCGGATATAAAAAGGTTAACATAAAAAATAAATATTTTTGAAGTTTTATGATGTTTCCCTTGTTTTTAAAAACAGATTAAGGTGTAAACGTCACTGAATAAGAAGGTTATAGAAATATAAATATTTTAAATTTTCAGGGAGTGATCATCCCTTTTAATTCTTTAATGCGCATTTCTTTTTGGGGCTGCCTATTCCTAATAGCAAAATCAGTATGAAAACGATGGGCCTGAAGAAATTTAACCTGTAATATGTTCCATTCATTTTTATCTTTAAGTCCCGAATAAACTTTTAGTTCTCTGAATAATTGATCGCTGATCACATAAAAATCCTCCCTGCCCAAATAATCCAAATCAACGTCACAAATAATTTTTTCCAAAACCGTATTGGGTTGTTGAGGAACTTTTGTAGACAAAATGAGCCGTGTAATAATTTCCATATCCTTTTTTGGAAAATGAAATTCGGATAATAAGTTGTTTGCAATCTCTATTCCATTCATTTCATGAGCCTGAGTACTCACTGTAAAACCGATGTCATGAAGCAGTACACCAAGACGCAGAAGTTGTGCCTCATGCTTACTTACTTTAATATACCTTAGATACAGATCACAGTTTCTTAATGCATCCAGCGTATGATGAACACTATGATAGTAAAGATCCTTAGCCAATTTAGTATGTAAAATGTCAAGAATGCGTTGTCGAAGTTGGTAGTATCCCTTCAAAATAATTTTTTTTAAATTCTGATTAGCCAGAACGCGAACCCCGCAAGTATAAAAATAAAACTTAGACCAAAGAACTTTATTGATTTATGTACACAGATAAATTTTTGATCTATTATTTTACTTTCAATATGAATTTGCTGACTAAGTTGCTCATATATTTCCTCATCGCTGTCACATACTTCCATAATTTTTTTGGTAAATGCCTCAACGTTTCCAAACGCATAGACGGCATCGCGGAAGAAAAAAACGTTCTTCTCATATTTTAGTTCAATTTGAGGCTTAAAGCATTTAAAACAATAATAAATGGACATCACAACGCAGCCTATCCATAAAAATGAAAGTACGACAAAAACCTTATTGGTTTCAATTACAGGCTGAAATTGCTCTATTCGATCAAAAAAAAGTCCTAGAATAAGACTGTGGAATGAAAAGATGATAGCTGCTTTTAATTCGGAGGCCCGGATTAGTTTTTCCAAACGTTCCAATTGCTCCCAATAATTATTTGGATCTTGTCTCATAGTGTAATTCGTTTATTGAGTAATTCCTGATAAAGTTAACATAAAACTATCTTATCTCCAGTCTGTTTCTTTATTTTGGACGAATTTTTACTACCCAATACAAAATACATCTTCATCATTCCTTTGTTTTTAACGTCAATTTTTCCTCGGTATTCGCAGTCAAAATAATTTTCAACCAGTTTAAAAGTATTCTCCGAAATATTGATCATACCCGCCCTTGAATTAGATTCCATACGAGAGGCCACGTTGACGGTATCTCCCCAAATGTCATAAGCGAATTTTTTTTCCCCTACCACCCCCGCAACAACCGGGCCTGTGTTTATACCAATACGGATCTCAAAATGTGCGATTTTTTCATCTTTACGTTCCTTTGATTCTTTGACAAACTGCTGAATTTCAAAAGCCGCCTGAATAATTTTTACTGCGTGGTCGGCAGATTCATTGGGAAGACCTCCGGCACACATATAAGCGTCTCCAATTGTCTTTATTTTTTCGAGTCCATATGCATCAATAATCTTATCAAATTTTGAAAAAAAATGATCCACAGACGTCACAAGCATTTCAGGAGAAAGTTGTTGTGAATATTTGGTAAAGGCCTGAAAATCGGTAAACATAACTGTTACAGAATCAAACTTTTTAGCTTTTACCTTACCGCTTTCTTTCAGCTCTTCGGCAGTCTTTGAGGGGAGAATATTGAGCAGAAGTTCATCTGATCTTCTTTTTTCTTTGCTGATTTTCCTATAGTAAAGCCCGGTCATACCCAGTACAGCGATCATGGTGAAAATAAGGACTTTTTGATTTGTTTTCTGTTGATTAAGTAGTTCAACTTCAGTTTGTTTTAGATCTATTTCAACTTGTTTTTGTGACACTTCGAAATCTGTTATTAAATTGGCCATTTGTTGTACTGAGGCTAGGTTTTCAATACTGTCTTTGTAAAGGATATGGTCTTTATAAAATTTTAGAGATTTTGAGGGTTGTCCCTGAGTCGTATAGATTTCAGATAGTTTTAGAGAAGCTTCACTAATCTGCTTTTTTAAGCCTTTTTCCTCTGCTAATCTCAGGCTTTGTTGGGCAAAGTACAAGGATTTTTTATAATCTCCTTTTTTAATATGGATATCCGATTTTATCAATAGATAGTCGCAGATGGCATAGTAGTCTTCATAAGTTCTGAGTATGATCAAGGCATCGTCTATGAATTGTTCTGCTAAATCATCTGCTCCCTGTAAGGCATAAGCAGACCCAATGCTTCCTAAATTATAGGCGATTCCTAATTGATGATCAAGGGCTTCGAAAATCGGCTCTGATCTGAATAAATATATCAATGCAGAATCAGGTTGAACAACTCTTAAGTATTCTTCTCCCAGATTGAGGTTGGCTGTTGCAATATTTAGGGAATCTTTGCGTCTTTGTAAAGAATTCACTTCAATTCCTTTTTTATAATAATAAACTGTGTTCTTGTGATTATTGGCGTTATAATAGGCTCCGGCAATACTGCCATAAACAACACCTAAGCGTTGATTATCGTTTTGTTCAATAGCGATATCAGCGGCCTTTAAATAGCTTTCAAGAGCATGGCTTAGATCTCCTATTTTATTGAGGGCATTCCCTTTCTCCAGGTAACCGCTAAACAAAGCATCTGTAGAATCGAGGTCTATAGCCGTTCCAATCAATTCTTCTATAAATTGAAGTCTTTTTTTAGTAACGGTATGATCTCTGGCAAGTTGTTCAAGAATTTGTAACCGATCATTTTCTTCGAATTCACCCTTTAGGTAGATGGTTTCAAGACTATCTGCCAAAGATTGGTTTTGAGCGAAAACAAAAGATCCAAAAAGCATAACAAAGCCCATGATGATAAAGGCTTTGTTACAGATACTTTTCGATATAGAATGATTATTCAAAATATTTTAGATGCGGATTTAAATATTATCTGTCGTGAAACTCCAGTATCGGATCAATGGTATGAACATTTTCATTGACGCTATATGTTAAAAAATATGCTTCGGTATCCTTGTCTTTAATCTTTTTAACCTTAACCTTTCCGACAACTACATCTTCATTACGTCTAATGTATGACCTACTTTTTAAAATCTGCTTACTTGAAGAATTTTTCATGACAATATTTTCTATTTTTATTGGAACACTTCCATCATCTGATATCCCAATCCATGTGATGTTTTTACCTTTATTGACGGGTGTTTTGAAACTGCCTGGATTTGATGGGTCAAAATAAGTTGGATTTTTGGGATCCCAGTCATTGTCTATCCTTACTACTTTCTCATTAAGATGATCTATTGTCAAAACAACATATTGATCCTTTTTTTCGTTTCGTTTCTTTTCTTTATCAATTCGAATCTTTACATCTACTTTTTCAATTGTTTCATGTTCCATAATTATATATTTTGGATTAAAATTTCAATTATTCAAGAATTACGTTTCAAGCTAAGACTTTATATATTTTCACACAATAGATCTAGGACCAAAAGCCCTAAATTCTTTTCTAAAGCGCCTTTTAATTTATCGAGCTTAAAAAATTAACACCTCGGAATCCACACTTTTATCTAAAAAAATGCGATAAAACGTTTAGGTTTTCAAGGTGTGATCAGCAAATAAAGGAGAATGAACCTCTCCTTCTCCGACTGGTTCTTTACCGGTGCAAATTCTGCCATATTTTCCATATTTATTTTCCCAGTAACCCACAAACAGAGGGCTTTCATTTCTCAGAATATCAACGATATAGGAGAACTTTGAAATGGTGTATTGAATATAAAAGCGATCAAAGTCCATTGGTTCAATGATCTTTGTTCCTTCTTCAAAAAATTGCAAAACGCCGATAACCTCATCATCGGTATTGTATAAATTGATCGTGGTGAAACTCTTGTTTTTTTGTGATCCGGAGTCTAAAAAAATGCGGTATGATTTTATTTCAGTATACATATTGTTTATTTTAATAAACCGTAAATTAAAAAGAAATCACAACATGTGAAATGATTAGGATCAGTCATTTAGTTGATAAGAATCAATGAATCAAGTAATTGTGGTAAAGGACGATTCGTATTATTGTTTTGAAAATCCAATTTAACATCACATGGATCCTTTTTTTGTAGTCATTTGATTAGGATCTTTATCTTTTGACTTAGGGCCTAAGACAAAATACATTTTCATTTTTCCTTTATTTTTCGCATGAATTTCACCCCTGTATTCACATTCAAAATCATCTTTGATCAACTCGAATGTGCTTTCTGAGACATTGACCTTTCCGGGTAAGGAGGTCGATTCCATTCTCGAAGCGATGTTTACCGTGTCACCCCAGATATCATAGGCGAATTTATTAGTACCAACGACTCCTGCAACAACAGGACCACTATGTATACCGATTCGAATATCAAATCGCATAAGATCGCTTGAAGATGAATCCTTAGATTCATTTACAAAATCTGCGATTTTCAAAGCAGCAGTCACCAATTTTTGAGCGTGATCATCAGTAACAAAGGGTAAACCACCGGCGGCCATATAGGCATCTCCAATGGTTTTTATTTTTTCGAGCCCATAACTTTTAATGATCTCATCAAATTTCCGATAGTAAAAGTCGACACTCTTAACAAGATCTTCCGGACTAAGATCTTCTGACGACATAGTGAATCCCTGGAAGTCTGTAAATAAGACTGAAACAGCATCGAACTTTTTTGCTTTTACCTTGCCAAATTCTTTTAGTTCTTTGGCAGTTTGTTCGGGTAGGATATTGAGGAGTAATTGGTCTGACCTGTTTTTCTCTTTTTCAATAATCCGCTTTGTTTTCTCGATAAACTTATAGCGTCTGAAAAGCCCAATGGCAAGCGCGATGATCAGTACGAGGGCTATAATTGTAGCAATAACAACGATCCGTTGGTTTCTTTTTTGCTGATTGAGAAGGTCTACCTCAAGTTGTTTTTGAGACACCTCAAAATCAGTTCGTATGTTGGCCATTTGTTGTACCGCCGAAATATTACTAACACTGTCTTTATATGCGGTGTGATTTTTAAAATAATGGAAAGAAGTGCCTAAGTCTCCTGATTTTTCATACAATTGAGAAAGTTGTAAACTGGCCTCGCTAATCTCTTCCTTTAGCCCATATTTTTGAGCCAAATCTAAACTTCTTTGGGCATATACCAGTGCGGCATCCCAGTCATTCTGGTTCAAATAAAGGTCAGACATATATGTTAAAAAAACCGAAATAGGATAATAATTTTCCAGCTTTTCAAACATATGGATCGCATGGTTAATTTCATCCTTGGCCATTTCATCTTTGCCTTGCAAAGCATAGGCGATTCCCTTATTGCCAATATTCATGGCAATACCTTCGGTTTGGCCTGTTTTTTTAAATATGGGACCAGACTGTTCAAACATCAGTAGGGCCGAATCGGGCTTTGAGACATTCAAATATTCATCACCAAGATTTTCAAGTGCCAAGGCTAATGACGCAATGCTGTCATTTTCTTGATGAATTGCTATGGCGTTTTTATAATATCGAATCGCGTTATCGTGGTTTCCCATGATCGAATAGACATCTGCAATAGCAATGCTCACAAGACCAAGGTTGTTATTGGTTTTTTCGTCTGCTGCAATTTTAGCAGCTTTAAAATAAATGTCTAAGGCTTCGCTAAGATTCCCTTTTCGAGTAAGGGCATTTCCCTTATATACCCATCCCCAAAAAACATCTTCCTCAGAACCGAATTCTTCCGCATTTAGGATAAGTTCTTGACTATAATATAGAACTTTATCTACATTATTATGACCGCTAGAAAGTTGTCTTAATATGTCCAATTGCTCCTCTTGGGTATACTGGCCACTTGTATAGACCTGTTCAAGACTATCGATAAACTTTTGATTCTGACAAAAAAGTTCCACACAAAAAACAAGAAAAAAGGCCAATGTTGTAAGGACTTTTTTAGTAATTAGATTTGATTTGGAATAATTGTTTCCCGTCATATGCGATATATAGCTTGGTAAAAGGAGTTACTCACGTATTCTCACCTTTGGATCTATGTGATACTTTTTCTTGTTATTTACTTTAAAATAGATGATATAAGTATAGGGATCCTTATTTTTAGTACTTTTTTTGGCTACTGCCCTTACGGTATTCGTTCCTTCGATTGAATCGTTTTTAAAAATCTTTGTCCCTTTTTCATATTTGATTTTTGTTATATTCAGTTCATCTGTGCCGGAAGAAGCTTTGCCATTCCAAACAAAGGTGTCATTAAGGTTTCCAGTAACTGTGAACTTACGCGAATCGCTTTCTGTTTGACCTTGAAAATAACAAGCCTTATAAGCATTCTTAGGTTTCATATTTTTAAGTTTATCAGTGTCACAAATAAGGGTAATAGGGTGTTCAACTTGTTGGCTATATGATTTAATACTAAAAGCACATATCAATAGTGTCATTATAATAAATCGTTGTTGGGTAGTTTTCATAATTAGGGTTTAAGGATTATTTGACTGTAATTTAGAAAATTGATTTTATTTATTGAAGAAGATTAGGACGAAAGCATCAGTTAATTGTCCAAATGACCCTTATTTCTTTTCAAAAGTGCGAATGTCGAAATTTTGAAGATGATGACTTTATCCTTGAGCCTGTAGATTTTTTTCATGCATTTTAGTCCTCTATCTTCATATAACAATTAGATCTTTCTTAAATTTATAGTCAATTAATCATGAATCAATATGTCATATATAGTATCAACTAAACATAAACTGATCTATTCGATCATGTTCGTGATTTTTTTAATGTTTGCTTATGTACAATTGAATGATCCTGATCCTGTGATTTGGTTTTCGATGTATCTAATGGTGGCAGTTTTTTTCGGATTTTCGAATTTCCTTCGGGTCCCAAAGGTGCTTCTTTATGCTGCAATATCAGGATTATTAGTTTTCTCGTTATTTCATTTGGGCTATTTTCTAGATTGGTTAATGAGCGACGACAAGTCAGAATTATTTGGAAAAATGGTCTATGAGAAGCCTTATATAGAGGGAGCCAGAGAATTCCTAGGCTTGATTATAGCAATAGGTGCTTTACTTTATCTTTTGAGAACGAAAAAACCTTAAAATTGTCGCAAACGAGATATTTTATTCCGATAATTCATACTTTTTTTTACCATAACATTGTGTTCTCAAAGATTTAATTAATGTCTAATTTTATATGACATTTTCACCCTTTATAAGTTGTTTACAACTTTCTAAGCCTCTAGATTGTTTGAGGCGATAAATATTAGAAATTTAGTAGTGAAAATCATAAGGCTTTAATCATTCATCAAGATACTCATTATATGAAGAAATACCCTGTAATTGTGGTACTGATCATTTTGTTTTCGGGTTCAAATTATGCCCAGGACAGAGTGATTGGAGACAAATTTATAAGTAAAAAATTTGCAACAAACGGTTTAAGTACGTCAATTATTCTGTCAAGAGCAGAAACCTGGTTTATGAATGAGGATAACGCTGATAAGAACGAGGTTGAATCTGTTGAAGTTGATAAGGGATTGATCAAAATAAAAGGTGAAACCAAAGTGTTGTATAAGAATATAGGAAAAGAGTTATATCCTAAAAGGAGTGCAATGGCCGAAGTTTTGGAAGCCAGATTCGGTCATATTATGGAAGTAAAGGTGAATCAGGAAAATTATGAGATCAAGTATTCGGTTATTGATATGAAGGAAGAGATGTACAAAAAACAAGATGTATTTTTTGAATGTGTGAATTTTGAGCAGATCGATGAAGACGACTTACTAAAATACAATAAGGCCATGGATAAATTGTTGAAAGCAAATCTTGTGTTTAAAAAAAGGCGTGAAGTTTTTGCTGAAAACAGTAGATTACAGTTTGAAGAAGTTAGTAGCTTCCTTTTAAATGAGGGCGAAGTAAATATCTTTTCATTGAATGAGGCAATTACATCAGAGTAGTTTAGATGAACACTATTTTTTATTCTGGGGTCTTTAAATTAGCCATTAAAAAAACGTGTATCAAATGGCTTTAGTTATTATTTTTAAAGTTTTATCGAAATAAATATGCAATTATCGAAACATAACCTTTCCGGATACCTCTTAGGTGTCATTCTATTTTTGACTTCGTTTGTTTCATACACCCAGATCACTCCTATAACAAAAACTGATTCTACAGGTACGCCGATTCCTACAGCCATAAAAGTCGTGGATATTATTCAGAAGGTTGAAGATGATAATAATGAACTCAAACTTTATTCACGTAAAGTAGGGTCAAGTAATAGTGTGACACGCATTGATTCTTTATTTCCACCCTATGCAAAATTTATAAAGGCTCAAGCTAAAAGGAAAGATCATTTTGTAGCTGCTAATCCAAATCGACAAAAAATCAATAACCACATCAAAAAATGGGATAGATACTACGACCATTTAAGTAATTGGGAATCTGTGATTAATGAACATGAAGAACGAAATATCATTATTCTGGAATTGTTGAATTTTCAGGAAAAGACCTGGCAATTGACTTATGAAAATGCTGTCAAAGAGAAAGTCCCATTAGAAGTTTTGACCAATGTTCGAAGGGTATGGAATGATTATAAAAAAATCAATAAACAGATCACCAAGGAAAATAACGTTTATCTGATTCTTGAATCTAAGATTAACAATCAAAAGGTAATTGTTAATAAAACAGTTGATGAATTGAATTTTCTTAAGGATTCAGAGGTATATAATCTTTTTTATTTAAGGCACGAACCACTATGGAAAGCATCTTTCAAAAGCCCCGATAAAGATGAGGGAGAAAAAGATGAGGTCGAGTCATTTTCAGAGAATGTGTCTGGTATTTTCAAATTCGTCAAGAGCAGTGAACACAGTATTTATTTATATATTCTCTTGGTCGTATTCGTTGTTTTACTGATTCACTTCTTAAGAAAAACCTATGAGAAATATCCATTTAATGAACCAGATGGAGATCTTCAAAATGCGAAAGATGTAATTTTGAATCACTCGGTCATAAGTATCATATTTGTCTCCTTGATTATGGCCAAATGGTTCTTTACCAATACACCCATGTTATTCGGTAATATTTTGGTCTTATTGATTCTTATTTTATCTGTTCCTTTGGTACAACCCTATATGTATAAGAGATTTAAAAAGATCATTTACTTTGTGATCTTTTTTTACATATTAGACAGCTCCAAAACTTTTATGTGGTTTTCCTCTTCACAATATCGATTGTATTTGTTGTTTGAGGCGTTTTTAGTTACTGGGGTTCTTATAGCGTTTACCAGGCCCTATCTGAAGACAAGGAAAATGAAAATTGGAAACTTCGGTTTACTGTTGATCAGGTTGACCCCTGTAGTCTATAGCCTGCTGTTAGTTTCGATAGTTTCAAATATTCTTGGTTATACCAATTTGACTGATCTCACCCTAAAAGTGAGTACCAAAAGTGGTGTTTTCACAGTGATTTTTTATGGGATTCTTATGATTGCCGGAGGGATCTCTACAGGAATTATTCACTGGCATTTTAACATGAAATCAACTTTTGATCAGGAAAGAAAATTTGCACTGGAATTAAAATTACTACAGGTTATCAGGGTAATGGCCTTTATCTCCTGGTTTATGTTTTTCCTTGGAATGATCGATCTTCTCGCTCCTCTTACACAATTTTTTACTGATATTCTTACAGAGCCTTATAAATTCGGAAGCATCACATTTACGATTGGGGATATTTTAAATTTTGTTTTAATTCTTTTCGTTTCCTTTATTTCCACAAGCCTCATCTCTTATCTATTTGACAGTGGAGAAGTTTCTTTTAAGTTTTTTAAATTGCCCAAGGGCATTCCTGCCGCTATTTCACTTGTTTTAAGGTATTTTATTATTGCATTTGGTATTGTTTTGGCGCTTTCTTCCTTAGGAATAGATCTTAGTAAATTCAATCTGATGGCAGGTGCTCTTGGTTTGGGTATAGGTTTTGGATTGCAAACAGTAGTTTCAAATTTTATATCGGGTCTGATTTTAGTATTTGAACGTCCAATACATATAGGTGACACTGTAGAGGTAAATAACCTTTTGGGAATGGTGAACAGGATCGGCGTTCGTTCGTCAAGTATTATTACATTCGATGGAGCAGAAGTAGTGGTGCCTAATAACAACCTTATCGCCAATGATCTAATTAACTGGACACTTTCAGATAGCATAAAGCGGGTAGAAATTTTAATTGGCACTACTTACGGTTCAGATCCTAATCAGGTCCTTAAAATATTGTATGATGCAGCAAACAACAACAAAGACACTTTAAAAACACCTACCCCGCATGCTTTATTTAGTGAATTCGGGGATAGTTCACTTAATTTCAGACTGCGCTTTTGGGTTCATTATGAACTTGGACTTCAGGCTAAAAGCGATGTCTCCATCGCGGTGTACAATGCTTTTGCTAAACACGGTATAGAAATCCCATTCCCACAACAGGATGTATATATCAAGGATATGCCAGGCTCTCAAAATGCAAATTTATCTTCTTCAATAAGCATGGAAAATGGCCCTAAAAAGGCCATTGATGATACACTAAAGAAAGATAGGGATTCAGATGAAACTTCTCAAGCGGGAAAATAATTTTAAAACCTTGTAATACTGTTGCCATATAAACTTTTCTACTACCCATTTTACTTGTTTTCAGACATATTTGAATTTAATGATACGCTTAAAAAAAAGGATCAATTCATGACATTTGTTATACTATGTATGCTTTGTCATTGGTAAATTTACCGATGTCTGGCAAATGGTTTATGTTTTAAAATAGAGCGAATTAGAAACTTATTTTCAGACAGGCACTAAAGAGTTTTAAAAATTTAAAAATTTAATTATGAGTATTAAAAGGGTGGCCGTACAATGGCTCGTTTTGATTGGTATTGTAACCTTGATGTTTCAGGGTTGTAAAAAAGCAGATCCTGAACCAAAAGACAAAATTATTGGATTACAATTGTATTCAGTGAAAGACGATATGACTAAGGACCCAAAGGCTACAGTAGCAAAAGTAGGAGAAATGGGTTATGCATTTGTGGAAGCAGCAGGCTATAAAGACGGTAAGTTTTATGGAATGTCTCCTCTTGAGTTTAAAACATTATGCGAAAACAATGGATTAGAGTTTTTAGGATCACATACCGGACAAGATGTACCTACAGAGGAAACATGGGATCAAACAATGGCCTGGTGGGATACTGCGATCGATGCTCATGCAGAAGCGGGTGTAAAATGGATTGTTCAGCCATCGATGAACGAGGTAGGGTACAACAGCCTCGAAGGGCTGAAACAATATATGGCGTATTTCGACGAAGTTGGAAAAAAATGCAAAGCAAAGGGAATTGAATTCGGATATCATAATCACGATAAGGAATTTACCACCGAATTTGATGGCAAACCCCTGTATGATTATATGCTTGAATTAAGTAATCCTGACAACATGATGTTTGAGCTCGATCTTTATTGGATCAGCAAGGGAGGTAAGGATGCCTTGAAATATTTTGAAAAGTATCCTGGTAGATTTAGGTTATGGCATATAAAGGACGAAATGGAATTAGGAGAAAGTGGAGAGATGGATTTCAATAAGATCTTTGAACATAAAAAAGAATCGGGCGTTCAGTATGGTATCGTAGAAGTTGAACGCTATAATTTCACTCCCTTAGAAAGCGTAAAAAAGAGTTTTGATTATATGCTAACTACCAATTATTAGTATCTTCAGGATTCAGAATGATTAAAAAAACTTCAGCTTATGCTGAAGTTTTTTTATTTAAATTCCTTTGCTTTTCTGAGGTCGCATTTTTCCAAATACAAAGATGAGTTAGCAAAATATAAACAGAAATAAGTTAAAAATCATTAAACTTGTATTATGAAAACATTTGCTCTTTTTATTTTGATTTTTTTTATTTCTGTATCGATCAGAAGTCAAGAGACATTAGACATAGTCACCTTATCGGGTAGGTATGGTTTTCCTCAAGCCTATGATTCGATTTACAATGGTAAGGCTAGGGAATATGGAGCGATGGCAGCACTGGTGGCTCCTATACAGATGAATGAAAGGTCAATTTGGTATAACAGTGTCAATTATTTTTACTGGCATGTTGGAAATGATGAAGATATGCCGCCTGAACTTGCGAACCCTATAGATTTACACGGTATAATTCTCAGAACAGGATTGTATCAAAAATTATCTAAAGACAGAGCTTTTCAGCTGTTTGTTGCTCCGCGATTAATGTCAGATTTTAAGAATATCAACTCAGATCATTTTCAAATGGGGGCTATGTTTATCTATGAAAAGAAGTATCGAGATGGCTTAAAAATGGGTTTCGGCGCCATGTTCAATCAGGAATTTTTTGGTCCTAATCTTGTCCCTCTGATTAATTTGGATTGGCATATCTCTGAAAGATGGTCATTTGTTGGATTATTACCTATTTATCTAAAAATAAAATACAAAGTAAATAATAGGTTAACAGCGGGTTTGAGCCATTTTGGAATCATTACCTCCTATAGGTTAGGAGACCCCGACTATGATGGTGACTATATGGAGCGAAAAAGTATTGATGAATCTTTATTTGCCCGATATCAATTAGTAGGAAATCTTTTTATTGAAGGAAGGTTTGGATATGCTTTTGGACGAAGTTATGCGCAATATGAAAAGGATCAAAAAGTCAATTTCAGCTTGCCATTGATTCGATTTGGTGACAACAGGGTTCAAAAGAACGTTTCTTTTCACAGCGGGTTGATTGCCAGTATTAGGTTCGTTTACAGCGTTCCTATTGAAAATAAGGAAAAGTAAATTTCGAGCCTAAAAAGAGGAAATTTAAAAATTTTGGCCCGATAATTGTCTATAAATGATAAAACCAACAATTATGAAAAAATTATACACTTTATTAATCTTAGTTTCAATCTTGTTTGTATCCTGTGAAGGTTCCGTTGGACCTCCAGGCCCTCCAGGTCCTCAGGGCATCCCCGGAGAAGATGGTTTCGACGGTCTTATAGGTCAGGTAATTGAAGTTGAAGCAGATTTGAACAGTAGTACGAATTTTGAATATTATGTAGAGATTCCCAGCGAAATTGAGGTATTTGAAAGCGACGTAATAGTTGTTTACAGGCTTATGGGGGTTTTTGAAGGGACAGATATTTGGGAACCACTTCCTCAAACAATTTTCAGAAATGACGGGATACTTCTATATGCTTTTGACTATACCTTGTTTGATGTGAGATTATTTTTGGATGGTACGGTTGATTTTGGAAACCTTTTCCCTGAAGATACTGATGCTCTTATATTCCGTATTGCCGTAATTCCCGCTGATTTCGCGAAGGATATTGATCTTAAAAAAATGGATAAAGTCATTGATGCATTACATGTTAAAGACATAAAGCGCATCAACTAATTTTTAAAACAAAGCAATAGTCTATCTGCCCAGAGTTCTGCTCAAGTGGTTAAATTATAAAGACCCGTCCGGTAAGTTGGATGGGTCTTTTAGTTTTGTTGATGAAGGAGTACTATTTTATGCGAGAGAATTAAATAATATGGTTACTTTTATATACTATATGATCGCTTATGGTCACTGTCATTTGTTCAAAATAATAAGAAACAGAATTTTATTTAAAATTGAATCACCTTATGAAAAACTTGTCGAGCCTTGTCCTTATTTTTCAAATTATCCTTTTTATATCCTGCGGGAGATCAAAGGAAAATTCCTCCACAGATACTATTGATAATGCCGAAATATTACCCAGGGTTGCCATTGCAGGAATCGCAATAGAATCTAGCACCTTCTCACCGGCACTTACGCATGAGGAAGCATTTCACGCCAAAACCGGAGAGGTAATTTTGGATTACTATCCCTTTATGTCAAAAGATTCTGCCGATCGCAGCAGGGCAATCTGGTTTCCAACAATTACCGGGCATGCCTTACCCGGAGGAACCGTTACCCGGGAAGCTTATGAGTCGTTGGTGGGTAAAACATTAGATATGTTAAAGCAGAACCTTCCTTATGACGGCTTGTTTTTTGATATCCATGGAGCCATGAGCGTAGTGGGACTTGATGATCCTGAAGGAGATTTTATTTCCCGTATCAGAGAGGTAGTTGGATATGAAGCTTTGATTTCCACTTCTATGGATTTGCATGGAAATGTTTCCAAAAAACTTGCTGAACAAAGTGATCTTATAACATGTTATAGAATGGCACCTCATGAGGATGCCATGGAATCGAAAAAAAGAGCTTTAGAAAATCTGTTGGATAGACTGGAAAATGGAAAAGGGAAACCTGAATTTAAGGCTTGGATTCCAGTACCTATATTGTTGCCGGGCGAAAAGACAAGTACCAGAATAGAGCCGGGTAAAAGTTTATATGCAAAAGTAGATCCAATCACTAAAAAGGATGGAATAGTGGATGCTGCCATCTGGATTGGATATGCCTGGGGCGATGAGCCCAGAAACCATGCTGTGGTTGTGGTAACAGGCGACAACAAGGAGGAAGTTGTAAAAGGAGCTGAGGAATTGGCCAATAGTTTTTGGGAGGCGAGAAATGATTTTGTATTTGTTGCTCCAACAGCCACTCTTGAGAAGAGTTTAGACCTTGCCCTTGCGAGTGACAAGCATCCATTTATTATCAGTGATATGGGTGATAATCCGACGGCAGGAGGAGCAGGAGATGTTACCTGGACACTTCAGGAAATTCTTAAAGAACCTGAGTTTACTAAAGAAAATGGGAAAACACTTATATACGCTTCCATTCCTGGTCCTGATTTTGTTGAAAAGGCGCTTGAGGCCGGAGTAGGAGCAGAGGTTGACGGTTTTGCAGGGGCATCAGTTGACGACAGATACGCCCCACCGATCAGGTTAAAGGGCACTGTAACTGCTATTGAAAAAGGAGATAAAAATGCAGAAGTTGAAGTAGTGGTCAAAGTGGGAAGTGTCTCTGTCATTGTTACTAAAAAACGAAAACCCTATCACAGGGAAAATGATTTTACACGATTGGGTCTGAAGCCGAGAGAGGCTGATATTCTTGTGGTTAAAATTGGTTATCTGGTTCCTGAACTTTATAATATGAGGGCCGATTGGATCATGGCTTTAACCCCGGGAGGTGTTGATCAGGATTTAGAAAGATTGAACTATAAACGTATAATCAGACCAATGTTTCCCTTGGATAAAAACATGGAATTACCAGATCTAAAGGCAAGGATGATACCTATATCTGGTCAAGTCACAGCGAATTAGTAAAATGAGTAAACCGGCCATCTTATGACAGCCGGTATTCGGGGAATTATCTAGCTATTGTTTTCTAAACTAGCTATTTGTTTTTAGATTTTGGCATTAGCATTCTGAGGCCATTTAAGAAAGCCTTAGGGTGATCGATGAAATAATCTTTATAGCTAAAGACTATAACCTTGATTCAAAGTTTCGAGTGGCTTTTGGTTTTGACTCGTTTCTTCGAATTCTGTTTTCAATCTTTTTTAAGAAATTCTTAATCTCTTCTCTGTTAGGGGAATGTATTTGTATCATAGCAACTGTATTTATGCGTTAGTGTATTTCTTAAGTCAAAGTAAACATGATTTACTTTATAAATTAAGATATATAAGAAAAAACAATCTAACAATAAGTCAATCAGTGTTTTAAAAAATGTATTTTTTCATTTATATCTCTCCAGTTTGTTTTTTATTTTCAATTTCTAATTTTGAAAGATTAGTTTCAAGTTCAAGAAGGAATATTTTTAGCTCTAAGGAATGGATGAGCAAGTCCTTGTACTTTACCTTTTTCATATTATAGCAAAATTCTTTTTCGGTTCTATTATCACTTGGATAATTATGTATAGCAATTTGAATTATTATAACGTCAAATTTGATTGATTAGTATTAAAAAATCGAATATTGGTGTCTATTTTGTTATGATTATATCATTTAATTTGAGAAGCATTTCAAACTTTGACTTGATTTACAACCATTTAAATAAGAGGTGCTTTTCATCTAAAAGACAGAGTATCATTCCGTTTGGCTTAAGGTCAGCAAATCTGAGCAAGACGAATCAAATCGGTATTTTGAAAACAGAAAAAATGATTAACTTTCATTTTTCGAAAAGACAATCAGATTTGAATAAGTCAATATGAAACACTTTTTATGGATGCTGTTATTTATCTCGAGTCCCTTCTTGGGAATTTCACAGGATATTTCAAAACTTACAAACTTGGATGATGCTGTTTCTGAAACTTCAGGATTGATTTTTTTTGATAACAGATTAATTACTCATAACGATTCAGGAGGTATGAATGCTTTATATGAGATTAATGCAAACGATGGAACTATTTCACGCACGGTGTCAATACAAAATGCGACTAATGTTGATTGGGAGGATATTTGTACCGACGATGATTACATCTACATTGGCGATTTTGGCAACAATAGCGGTAACCGAACCAATCTTAGAATATATAAGGTCTTGAAAAGTGATTATCTTAATTCAACAGAAGTTAGTGCTGAAGTTATTGCGTTTTCATATCAGGATCAGAACGACTTTTCTTCGGCTTCGAACGATACAAATTTTGATGCTGAAACACTCATTTCATTTGGGAATGACCTTTATCTTTTTACAAAGAACTGGGTAGATCAAAGAACAAATATTTATAAGGTCCCAAAAATTGCAGGAACGTATGCTATTCAGAGAACAGATGAATTTGATGCTGAAGGGTTGATCACCGGAGGAACTTTTAATCCAGGGGCCAATAAGGTTGTTCTCACTGGTTATTCAGGAATCAGGGCTTTTGCCATAGAGTTAACTGGTTTTTCAGGTGGTAAATTTTCTAACGGACTTATTGACAAGTATAACTTGGGCATTCCCTTAACAGAGTCGTTTCAAACAGAAGCTGTCACCTACAAGGATGCCTCAAATTATTATATAAGTGCCGAAAAGAATGCTTTAGGAGATGCAGCCCTGTATTCACTGGTTTCAAGCACCCTTAGTATCAACGATTTTGACCTTGTAAAAAATCGGGTTTATCCTAACCCGGCAGGTGAAACCCTTACTGTTAAAGGTGATATGGTTCTTGAAAAAATAGAAATCTACGATTATTTGGGTAAAAAAGTATTTGAAGATACTTCCGGGAATAAGAATATTGATATTTCTGAATTTCCAACAGGAGTATATATACTTAAACTTGATGCACTGAACAGATCGAGTAGCCTTAAATTCTTGAAGGAATAGGATTTAACTCATCTTTAGTTGCTTCTTAAGCAATAAATAGTGTTATAATTAGACTTTAAAAAAAATAATGTAATTTTGTAAGTGATTGAAAATTAAATAAGCATTTAGGTGCTCTTTGACTGAAAGCCGATTTTTTTGCGAAGATGTCATTTATTTTGATTTTTAAGAAATTGAAGCTATGAAAAGTATGGTTCCCCTCATCCTGTCTTTTTTTCTGTGTGCACTAGTTTTTGCACAGCAAAAACATATTAGTGACTTCACTTCTCTTGATCCTGATGCTCAGGATTCAATTTTTCATCTTCCTTTAACTCATAAATTTCAATATCTTATTGAACATACAGACCCATTAACCCAAGGTGGATCAATGCCTGATAATTTAGATTTTGCAGGTTATGTTCCGGTGCAGGGGAGCAGTAAGTTTGGGTATCTTTCTATTAATTCTGAATCTGCGCCTGGAGGTGTAACGATTTTAGACATTGAGTTTGATGATACAACAGGTAGATGGGTGGTCGATAATTCTCAAGCAGTAGACTTTTCCTTTCCATTTCCTACAGTTGCCAACTGTTCGGGAACAGTTACTCCTTGGAATACAATTATTACATGCGAAGAATATACAAGTATTGAATTAGGATTGGGTGAAGACTTAAATCTTGATGGATATCATGATTTTGGCTGGGCGATTGAAATAGATCCTGCTACAAAGACGATCATTAATCAAACGGATGGCAGACCTGACAAGGACAAACTCTGGGCCATGGGTAATTTTAAACATGAAAATGCTGTTGTTCATAATAATCTTAGAACCGTCTATCAGGGAGCCGATGATACTAAAGGACAGGGATACTTATTTAAATTTGTTGCATCTAATTCTACAGATCTCAGTGCCGGAGAGCTTTTTGTTTATAAGGGAGATAAACAAAATAATCATGCATGGATAAAGTTAAAAAACAGCAACAAAACGGATCAAAACTCAACTTTAGATCAATGTGATAACCTCGGAGCAACGAATTTTGGTGGAATAGAAGATGTAGAGATAAACCCGATCGATGGTATGGTCTATTTTGCAGTTAAGAGAGAAGACTATGGTGGATCTGAAAAAAAAGGAGTGATTTACAGGTTTAACGATAAAGATCCTTTGGATGAAACAGGCATCGAAAATTTTGAAATTTATGCTGGTGGGGGTGTTTCGTATGACGGTGAACCCTGGGGTGAAGGCAATGATAATCTGGTCTTTGATGATTTAGGAAATTTATGGGTAGCACAAGACGGGAGTTTTATAAGAGGAGATAACAACTATATCTGGGTAATTGAAAACGGTCATACCCAAGATAATCCAAAAGTAAAAATATTTGCCAAAACTCCCGCGGGAAGCGAGCCTACAGGACTGACTTTCTCACCAGATTACAAATATATCTTTATGTCGATTCAGCATCCGGGTTCCAGTAACAAAGCAATTGCACAAAAGGATGCGTTCGATGTAGATCGTTTGTTTGATAAGGATGTAGCAATAGTAATCGCAAGAGAGGAAAATTTCAATTATCTTGAAAAGGATCCCATCGATGAAATTATGATTACTCAGCATTATCACGATGAGAATAGTGAGAGCAAATGGATTGAAATAAAGAATATTTCAGGAGCTTTTCTTTACGATTCAAGTTATTATTTAAATCTTTATAAAGGCGCGTCGTTTAATCCGGATTCTCCGGGTGCACCAGAAGCAACTCAGGCTATTCCTGACATGGAAATTGATGAAGTGCTACTTTTTAAAAATAAAGAAACCCCTGGAATGCCTGAAGCGTCCTATCTTGGAGAGGCTGATCAAATTCTAAGCGCAGTTTGCGATTTTGAAGTTGATGATGTTGTTCTGATTACTTCATCACCTGGTAATTTAAAATATAATAATCGCAGGGATATTTTGGGAACAACTTCTCCAGTGACAACTTGGGGACAAAATACATCGCTTAGTAGGGGAGGAGATTCAGAATTACCCGAAAGAGATTTTGATACCACTAACTGGTTTGAATTGGACCTTCTTGAAGAGGTAAACCAGGCCGATAAAAATAAAAACATTGCTTTAGGAACTCATAAAACAGGATCAGCCATTTGGAATGGGGCAAGCTGGGACAATGATTCACCTCCTGATCGCACAAGAAATACTGAAATCAATGGAAATTATGTTGGGGGTCAGAAAGATTTTGCAGCATATAATCTAAAAATAAATGAGAGCGGATCGGTAAATTTTGAAGAAAATACAGATGACAGCAATAAAAATGTTTTTGTTTACAAAAATTTAGATATTCACAAAAACGGATCTTTAAGAATAGGTGATACAGAGTCTTTGATTCTAAGAAATCCGGAAACCGTGGTAACCGGTAAAATTGAGAAAATAGAAAAATCAGTTAATAGGAACCATCCCAATGATATCACCTATTGGTCTTCTCCCGTTCAAGACGAACAAATTGAAAATGTGTTTGATGAAGTCAGTCCTAGTAGGATATTTTTTTATGACCAATCGAACTATGTAAGTGAAGCTACCTATTGGGATGTATGGGAAAATCAGGATGTAGGACTGATGATCCCGGGTAAAGGATATGCCGCAGAAGGACGTGCCGGAGAAACGGGAATTCATGACATAAGTTTTACAGGAAAGCCAAATTTTGGAACCGTTGAAATATCGGATATTATTTTCAATAATGACGAGGGAAACAATGAAGACTTAGATAATGATTTTAACCTTATAGGGAATCCTTATCCTGCCGCAATTGATATTGAAGCATTTTTGAACACCAATACTTCAATTGAGAAAGTGATAGATGGCACGGTTTATTTATGGACCCATGCCACAGCAGTTTCAGGAGGAAATTTCTCTGAAAGTGACTATATTACTTATAATTTTGTTGGAGGTGTTTCCGGAGTTGAGAATACTGAAGTTACTAGAAATATTGGTTCCGGCCAGGGATTTTTTGTGCGCGCCATAAAATCCGATAATGTGATTTTTAATTCTTCGATGACCCTTCCAAGTGCAAATAATCAGTTTTTTAAAGGAACAAAAAAGAAAAGTGAGATTGAAAAAAACAGACTATGGATCAATTTAAAAGGATCAGACAAGTTTTTTAAGCAGATTTTAATAGGTTTTGATGAAAAAGCTACTGATGGGATGGACACTGGTTATGATGCCCTTTATTTAAGAGGTAACCAACCCATTGCATTTTATTCTTTGATGGATAATAACGAATTGTCGATTCAAGGGTTCGGACCTTTTGATGAAGATAAGGTTGTAAAAATTGGTTTTGATTCGGAGCTGGAAAGTCTTGAAATGACCATAGCGCTTGATCGAAAGGAGGGCTTGTTAAAAGATCATGACATTTTACTCTTAGACAAAGATAAGGGAGTGCTGCACGATATGAATGCATCATCGTATACATTTAATTATGAGGGGAAAGGAGCCTTTAAAGACAGGTTCAGTCTACTCTTTAATAGCACTGTATTAGGGGTAGATGAGGATACTGTTTTTGAAGATTTAAAGGTCTATATGAATGATCAAAACCTTATTATAGATGCTCAGAGTTCAGTGATACAAGTCAAGATTTATGACGCTTTGGGCAGGTTAATTCTTAAAGAGCACCCAGAATCAACCTATAGCGAAATAAATCTCGATAGGATAATCCAGGGAGGGTTCTTTCTGGTCGAAATCATAGATGATGGAGGAAAAGCTTTTACTCGAAAAATGATCAAATATTAGGTTCTTATAAGTATCTATTTTTTTGATGGGATCTCTATATCGAATTCTTCTGTTGCTTTTTCATTCTCTAAATTTATTGTTCAAGCGGTACCAGCAAGATAGGAATATTTACCTTTTTGATAAGGAGTGAAGCAACACTTCCAAAAAATGCTTTGTAGAGTAGCCCGTGATCATGATGACCGGTTATAATAAGATCTATTTCAAGTTTTTCTGCTTCTTTCAAGATCATTTCTATGGTCGCCCCACGTATCAAAAGACCTTCACATTCCTGGTCTTCTAATTTGATGAGATTTGTATAATCTTCCATTAAACGATGCTCTTGCCTGAGTTCTGCCGCTCTGGTATCTCTTACGTATTGTGGCCCCACCCCAAATCCTACAAATTCAGGCTCAGGAGAGGCAACATGAAGCAGCCATATCTTCGCATCAAAGGCTTTGGCCATTTCGAGTGCTTTGTCAATTAATAATGTTTCATTGTTGTTTAAATCGATAGTAACTAGAATATTTTTCATGATGTTTGCATTAAAATGAGACTTTTATTGAATACAAACAGTTATTCAATATGCTTTCAAGATATTAAAATGGAATGGAATATGAAATGATACGAATCATCCAATTGACTGATCCAGGTCAAGAATACGATTAGGAAATATACCTTGAGATATGTAAAATGTTTTAAAGACCTATTTATTCGCGATGAATAGTGGTGGCGTCACTCTGGGCCGAAGGAAAGATGGTCATATCGGCAATTTGAACATGTGGAGGTACGTTAACGCAGTAAAAAATGCTATCCGCAATATCTCTTGCAATCAAGGGTTCGAAATTCTTGTACACACTTTTAGCCATTTTCTCATCGCCTTTGAATCTAACAATAGAAAACTCAGTTTCAACAGCTCCAGGTGCAATGTTGCTAACACGAATGCCGTGAGGCACTAATTCCAGTCTCATTCCTTTACTAATTGCTTCAACACCTGATTTACTTGCACAGTAAACCATTCCCCTGCCGTAGGTTTGTTTTCCCGCGATAGAACTAATGTTGATAATCTGACCTTTTTTGCGTTTGATCATCCAAGGGACTATAGTTTTGGAAACATATAACAGACCCTTCACATTATAATCTATCATTCGATCCCAATCATTTACATCATTGTCAACAAACAGGTCGAGCCCATGGGCACCTCCGGCATTATTGACCAAGATGTCAATCTTTCGCCATGTTCCCTGCAAAGTAAGGAGACTTTTAGTAACAGCATCCCTGTCGCCGACATCGAAATTTAAGGTCTTTATAGAAACCAGAGAATTTAATTCTTTTTCGAGTACGTCCAATTTTTCTTTTCTTCTTCCACAAAGAATGAGGTCAATATCATTTTTGGCAAACAACTTTGCTGTGGCTTCTCCGATACCTGAGCTAGCACCTGTAATAAGAGCAATTCTTTTCATATTTGAATTTGGATTTGAATAAAACAAATGTAGCCTAAAAATTTCTGGACAAAAAAAGCCAGCATTTAACTGTTGACCTTTAATTCGACGCTTAAGTCATGTTTCAGGATTTTGGCTGTAATTGTTGAATTTATTTATTTGGATACAAAAATAAATTTGAGACTGTTTATCTTTAATTAATCATTGAATAAGAATCTGTAAACTCCTTCATTTTAATACTTGTTCCATTTCATCCTTTGTCAGGCATCTTCCAATACAGGTTCTTGTCTGGTGCGGATATATGCCACTTTGGTATGCTCATTAAAACAATAAAAAAACCGACATGAATATCATGCCGGTTCTTAACCTAATCTAAAACCTAATAATAATTATGAAACTATTTTATTTTTATTCCTGCATCGCTATGGGCACTTATGCCCATTCGACCAGAACGTCGTCTAATTTTTGTTGATTCCTGAAAATAATCTTTTGGAAATCCAATTGATTGATAATACCATTTTTGAGACTCTTAATGGCATTTTCAACGTCGCTTTTTATTTTGTTGGCCTCTATTTTACAAAGAAACCCATCGTTAATATCTGTAAATTTTAATATTCCTATAGCAAGTATTGCTTGTAAAGCTGAATTTTTCATTTTGTTCTTGGTTTTAATTACATTACGAATGTACGTTTAGTTTATCTAAGGAATTACGACATCAGATGTCTGAAATCAAATTATATAGTTAAATTAATGTTAAGAAAATATATATTCTAGGGCAGTTGATACATTTACTTAGGTATACTGCATTTATTATTGGTTGATAGTTGCCATTGATATTTCAGTAAATCAGGTTTGGCACAGTCTTTGGCAATCGTTACTCTATAAATTATGTTTTATGAAAAAAACCACCTATTTCTTACTCTTTTTTATGATTGGAGTTAATGCATTTGCACAGATAAATCAAAGTACTATTGAAGTTGTCGGAATGGCTACAGTTAAGGCTGTTCCCGAAGAGATTATATTCAGGATTCCGCTAAAGATCATTGACCCCAGTTATCTTGGTTGCAGTAATGAAATGAGTCGCACTCTGGAGGATTTACAAAAGGACCTGACAAAGAAAGGGGTTTCAGAGGAAACTATTCGTACTTCAAACTATAGCATCTCCGAGAATATGGTTTACGAAGAGGGGAAAAGGATACAAAGAGGATATAAAGGTAGTGTAAACGTTATGGTATCGGCTGATTACAGTCCTGAATTCATTCAAAAGGTACTTGAGTCGGTGAGCAATTTGAAATTGAATTATTCAATTAACTTTTCTATGTCAGAAGAACAGAAAGAGGAATTAACCAAAATAGCAATGGTTAATGCTGTAGAAGATGCAAAACAAAAGGCTTTGATATTATCTAAAGCCTCTGATGTGCCGCTGGGTTCTATTGTTAAGATTTCTTATGGTAATGATGTGCACAGACCAGAACCTTTTATGTCAGAGAGAGTGCTAAGTAAGAGTATTGTTGAATCGGGCTCAAATGAATTGAATTTAAGCCCTCCATTGACTTCTTTATTTAAATCGGTATTTATCGTTTGGAAGATTAATTGATTTTATTTGACTTCCCTGTTTGATTTCTTTACCTAAATTGTTTATGTGGACTCCATTGTGGTCTATTAATTTTCCATTCAACTGTTTTTACGCTTTAGAATTTCAGAATTTTATCATTTAATGGCTATTAGCTTAAGGATGTTTTTATGATTGTCTAAGTTGTGATTAGAAAATTAATGTAATCATTCTACAATTCTGTTTTGTTTAACAAATTTAACAAAACTTTAAACAATAATAGTATTCATGACCTTATTTCGTCTGTATCTTTGACGAAACTAAAAAACATATATCCCATGAAAACTATTAAAAAATTAATGAACGTAACTTTTGGAGTCTTACTATTGACTTCAACAGTGGTATTTGCAAACAACAATGATCCAATCAAGAAAAGTAAAACTGGAGTAACTTCTGAAATGAGCGTTGAGAAAAAAGCTACCATAGTTGGTGTTGCTGCTTCAAATGAAGATTTTAGTACCTTAGTTGCTGCTGTAACCGCGGCTGACTTAGTAGAAACTTTAAATTCAAAAGGTCCCTTTACAGTTTTTGCACCTACTAATGACGCTTTCGCAAAATTGCCAGAAGGTACGGTTGAAAGCCTTTTAGAAGCTAAAAACAAAGCTACTTTATCCTCAATTTTAACCTATCACGTTGTTGCTGGAAAATTTATGGCAGAAGATGTTGTAAAAGCAATAAAAGATAATGATGGTAAATTTGTAATTACAACCGTAAATGGTGAAAAATTAACAGCTCATATGATGGATGGAAAAGTGATGCTAAAAGATGCTAAAGGAAATAATTCTACCATAATCTTAACCGATGTAGCTGCAAGCAATGGTGTTATTCATGCTATTGACAGTGTTGTGATGCCCTAATTAATATCTGATAATGATCTTTGTGAAATTTTTTCAATTTGTTATGAATGAAAGGTTATTCAGAGAAAGTAATCAGTAGATAAATTAGAAATACTATAATGAAAAAGATCAATTGAAAGGAGAATAATTCTCTTATAAAAAGCTTCGGTCTACCGAAGCTTTTTTTTATGGTCATACGCAAATGTATGTTGCAGTGGATTAGTCCAGGTTGGAATTAGTCAGATTTAAAGCGTGGTCTTGACGTTTCTGCGTCTAAGAAATTTTTTATTTTTACTTTTCTCAACTCTGTCTTCTATAACGTTAAAGAGTTTTTTAACCATTTCGGCCGTTGTGATGTGCTTGCGTATCATTTTATTTTCAGTTTAGGGGGTATTATTAAGTTTTATGAGGTAAATGTACGGCCAGAATCTGAAGAAAAATTAAAGACAATGCAAGTCGTGAATTATTAACAATTACTTAATATGCAATAGAGACATAGCTCGCATTCCTATGAAAATGTCACGTGTAATGTTAAGGCACGATAATGATGTAACGTTTGTAAACCTAGATTGTGCTGCTATTTAATGGTATATTGATAAATAATTATATTCTGCTCTGATACGTGTAAAGTTCATAATAACGACCTTTTTGATCAAGTAACTCCTGATGCTTTCCACTTTCTACGATACTACCTTCTTCAATTACCAGAATCTGATCGGCCTGTTGAATGGTACTCAATCTGTGGGCAATGACAAAAGTTGTTCTGTCATTCATCAGTGATTGTAAACTTTTTTGAATAAAAGATTCACTTTCAGTATCCAGATTTGAAGTGGCTTCATCGAGAATGATCACTTTTGGATTTGCCAAAAGGGCTCTCGCAATAGAGATTCTTTGGCGTTGACCACCTGAGAGCTTTACGCCTCGCTCACCTATTACCGTTTCCAGTCCCTCTTCAAAACGATCAGTGAATTCATGAACATAAGCGCCTTTAACTGCTTCAATCAATTCTTCTTCACTGGCATCGGGTCTTGGGAATAGAATGTTTTCTCTTATGCTTCCCTCGTATAGAAAATCATCCTGAAGTACCACGCCCAAATGTGACCTGTAACTGCTTAGATTTACTTTGGAAAGGTCAATTCCGTCTAATAGAACCTGCCCTTTATTTGGATTTAAAAAAGTAGCGGCAAGACCTGCAATGGTAGATTTTCCCGATCCTGAAGAGCCAACAAGTGCTGTCACACTTCCGGCAGGTGCCGAAAAGGAAATATCACGCAATACTTCCTTCCCTTTTTCGTAGCTAAAATAAACTTTATCGAAAAGAATGTCTCCCTTTACTTTTTCGACTAAAAGCGTTCTTTTTTTAGGGTCATTTTCTTCTTCCATATTCATCAGCTCCTGAGTTCTGTCTAATCCTGCCATCGCTTCGGTGAGCTGACTTCCTATATTACTCATTTGTACGATCGGTGCAATCATAAACCCAAGAAACAAGGTAAACGAAACAAATTCTCCATACGTCATATCACCTTTCATGATAAAATAGCCGCCAATCCCCATAATACCGGCAGAAGCAAGTCCTAATAGCAAAGCAGAAGAACTGGTCATCAAGGCAGTTGCTGTAAGACTCTTTTTTACATTTAAAAACAAACGTTCCACGCCTTCTTCAAATGTTTTTATTTCCTGAGCTTCAGCATTAAACCCTTTGATCACTCTTATCCCGTTGAGCGTTTCTGTCAATCTGCCGGTTACTTCTGCATTGATCTTTCCTCTTGCTCTGAAAATAGGGCGTATATAACCGAATGCCTTTAGTGCAATAACTGCAAAAATGGCAACTGGGACCAAGACAGACAGGGTCATGGGAGCGTTAATTTTTATTAATATAACCAAGGAAATAACAGCTGTAAAAGATCCACCGATTAATTGAACCAAACCAGTACCTACAAGGTTTCGTACTCCCTCCACATCAGTCATCACTCTTGATACCAGCGCACCTGATTTGTTATTGTCAAAAAAACTGATTGGCAGTGTCAATAATTTTTGCTGAACCTTTGCTCTTAATAACGAAATCAAGTGTTGTGCTTCCACACTAAGTAATCTGGTTAGTGAAAAGGAGCTTAGTGCTTGAATTATAATTGAAATCACGACTATAACAAGTAAAATCGTAAGTGACCTCATGTCTTTTGAAGGAATAATTTCATCGATGAGATTTTTAGTTGCATACGGTAAGACCAGTCCGGCCAAACTCCTTAGGATGATCAGTACAAGTCCGATCAAAACAATTTTTTTACGCGGCCAGATAAATTCCTTAAAGGCCCAGGTGAAGGATACGTTGTTTTTGCTCATGTAATAGGTTCTTCGAATATCAAGCCAAATGATGGGCAGGTGACAAGAAGTCAGTTAAATTTAATTTAATTATCAATACTGAACCAATTTAACTGATTTTATGACGTTAGATAGTTTATTAATTTAAATCAAATTACATATCATGAAAACAAAAATGTTAAATTTAAGAATATTTGGATTGTTGGCGATGTTGACTTTCTCTTTAGTATCCTGTAGCGACGATGGCGATGATAATGGAGCTTCCTTTTTGGAAAAACACGGTGGTACAGTTTGGAAGTTTTCTCAGGAAGGAGGAACCATATATGCAAAAATTAACGATAGTGAGTCAAATTCATTTGAAATTTGGGCCTCCTTGTTTGATGCTTGTTATATTTATGAAAGTCTTGCTGAAGCCGGAAATACCCAAGTATTGGAAAACACGGAAAATAAAATTGTGATAAGAATAGATGAAGGCGCTTCAGAATATACCCTGCTAACTTTAACAGTGGTTGGAGAAATATTAACCATTAATAGTGAGTATTATGAAGATGATGTTCTTGAAGAAGATGAATTATTTATTTTGAAAGAAACTTCAGACAATGTTAGTGATTTGGAATTATGTGAGTTATCATAGTCAGCATTCATAAGTGAATAATATATAAAAAAGCGAGGCTAAATGCCTCGTTTTTTTATATAGAAATGCCGCAAATAAGGTGTTTAATAAAAAGAGTGTCAAATATTAAGATAAAAGTCAAGTGCTTAGGACCATATGTTGACCAAATAAGCGTTATATGGCTATCCTAATAAGGCAATTTAATTTCGTTTTTTTCGTTTTAAATACAGCCTAATTAAATCAAATTAAAAAATATGAAAGCACACATTTTAAGAATAAAAGCAATTGTTGTACTGGTGATAATAGCAATTTTCTTCAGTGCCTTTTCCCTGACTGAAAAAGAAGAAAAGTCTTTTCTTGAAACCTATAAAGGTACCTTATGGAAATATGGAGAGCCCGAAAATGGACTTACTTTATACGCTCAAATCAACAGATCAGAGTCAGATCCTTTTGAGATCTGGTTGTATACTGTTCTTGATGACTGTTATTTATACGAAAGATTCTCCAAATCAGGATCAACCGAGATACTTGAGAATAAGCAAAACAGAGTGCAGATCAAAATTGAAGAAAGCTCCGAAGAACATGGAATTTTCACTTTGACTATTGAGGGAAATCAATTGAAGGTTAAACTGAACTCTTTCAAAAATGGAGAACTTATAAAAGAGGAACAATTTTCACTGAATAGAAGTGACGATAAGATGGATCAATTAACAGTGTGTGAAAATTAAAAAGTTCATCCTGTTTAAACAAGAAGGCCCTAAGGGGCTTTTTTTTGTGCTGGAGTTTAAGTATGGAATTCTTTATCAGAATGACCTGAAAAGTTTTGGAGTATTATATTAAAATGATTATCAGCCAAAAGAATTTAGTACTTTTATAAGATAACCTCTAAACCTAAAAAACAATTTAATTTCTTTTATTTCGTTAGAAACACTCCTGATTAAATCAAATTTGATATGATAAAAACACACATTTTTAGATTAAAAGCCTTTGTTTTGGTTGCACTTATTGCCTTTTCTTTCACCGCTTGTAGTGATGATGATGAGGATGATGAAAAATCATTTTTAGAAACTCATGGTGGAACTGTATGGAAACTTGGAGAGCCTGAAGATGGCTTCAGTGTCTATGCCCAGATTAACAGCGCGATATCCAATCCTTTTGAAATATGGATTTATAATGATTCAGGCGACTGTTATATCTATGATAGTATTACTGATGAAGGTGCTCCTGAAGTACTTGAGAACAGAGAGAACAAGGTCGAGATCAGAATTGGAGATGAGGCAGGAGATTACGGTATTCTGACGATGACAATTTCAGGAGATGTTTTGAGGGTGGAGTTAGATAGTTATGAAGACGGTGTACTTGTTGATGATGAGAAATTCATTCTTCAACGAACAAGTGATAGTGTTGACAGTCTGGAACTATGTGCATCGTAAGCATTTTATAAATCTTTGATATAAAAAAAAGAGCCTTCGGGCTCTTTTTTTTTTCGGAAATATGCCCTTAATAAAAGACAACAAATTTAGGTCATCCTAAAAATCTTAACAAAAAATAAAGAGATGTAGAGAGAATATTTTATAAATTCATACTGTCTGTAGAGATTAGGAATCTTATGAACAATCATGGTGGCAGTCGATCTTAGACTGGTTGATAAAAATAGTACCTAATTTTGATGAGGATAGACAATAATTAGTAATTTTGCCATCTAGTTTTGAAACGATGCAAGTATGATGAAAAAATACACATTACTTTTCTTCTTTTTTATTTTGGTAGGGTTTGGCACGGTTTCGGCTCAGTCGGATTCAACAGTCAATGTTGAAGAATCGTCAGTGTCTATTGATAATTTTATTTTGAACGATGCTGTAAGCATGTATCCTAATCCGGTTGAGCGCTATCTGACCATTCGTTCCAATTTTCCAATTACAAGAATTATGGTATATAGTTTACTTGGAGATCAGGTCAAGGATGTTCAAAGTAATTTTTCAAGAATTGATTTAAGAAATCTTAATTCGGGTATCTATATGATCAAAATTTATTCCAATCAGTTTTCTGTAACAAAGAAACTGATCAAAAAATAATCAACTTCTTGCTTAGATCGAGCAGCTCCAAGCCCTATTACTTAATAAATATATATTTCATTTGATTAATTATATGTATTTTTAAAAGACTAATTCCGACAAAACCTTAAGCTCCTTTATATGCCTCTCAGAACATCAGTATTTAAAAGAATCTCTAAATAGTATCCATGGCTAAAAGTCAGAAAAAAGGTTTCCTTTTGCCTCCAGCCGTAGGATATTCATTTAAGGTATTGATCTACCTTTTTAGCAGTTGTACTATTTCTTTGAAATTTTTGATTAGAACAGTTTTGACTGTGCTGGTAAATATAATCAACTGGCCCTTCAGAAGTTATGAAAAGATATTTATCAATAAGAAGTACAGCCGGACAGAAATTAAAAATGCTCCCATTTTTATCATAGGGCATTGGCGAAGTGGTACCACACATTTGCATAATATACTTTGTCAGGATCCACAAATGGCCTATACTACCACATATCAAAGTGTTTTCCCAGACACCCTGTTCAACAGAGCTGGAAGATTTCTTTTTGAGGGATTCGCGAGAATTCTTATTCCAGGAACAAGAAAGGGTGATAATGTAACTCTGGGAACAAGTTTACCGCAGGAGGAGGAATTTGCATTGGGTGATAAAACACCTTTTAGTTTTTATTATTTCTGGATGTTCCCAAGATCTTTGAAAAAATTCTATGAACAGTTTATTCGCTTTGAGGGTATTGATCAATCGAGGGAGGAATCCTGGAAAAAGGATTATAAACTATTGATATCAAAAGCGCTGAAGAATACTGGTGGAGATCGATTTCTGTCAAAGAATCCGCCAAATACAGGGAGAGTAGAAAAGTTGCTTGAGATGTTCCCTGAGGCAAGGTTCATTCATATTCACAGAAATCCTGTTGAAGTCTATTTATCTACGCGTAATTTCTTTTTTAAGATGTTACCTCATTTGCAATTGCAAAGTATTGGCAAGGAGGAATTGGAGGACTGTATTTTTGAACTGTATAAGGATCTCATGAACGATTATCTTAGGCAAAGGGAACTTATACCGGAAAAACATTTGGTGGAAATATCTTTTGAAACTTTGGAAGCTGACCCAAAGACCTGTATCAGAAATTTATATCAAAGTCTTGACCTTCCTGGCTATAAGGAAAGTGAACCTCATTTTGAAGTTTATTTAGATCGAATGAAGAGTTATCAGAAAAATAAACACGTCATAACAGCAACACTTATCAAAAAGATTCAAACCCATTGGGGCTTTGCCATGACGGAGTGGGGATATGGAATACCGGAACATATTGAAATCGAACAGGATGCATCAAAATAAACAATTTTTCAGCTTTTTCTTTTTAATGTTCTTAATGTTTCAGTTGCATGGGCAGGAGCAATGGAAACTGGTCAAAGAGAAAGATGGTATTAAGGTTTTTACACGAATCAATACAGTCATGTCATTCAAAGAATTTAAAGCTGTCATGCAAATGGGGGCAGGTATAGACGAATTTCTGTCGGTGCTGTATGATGTGGATGGTCTTACTAATTGGGGGTACAACCTTATAGAGACAAAATTACTCAGCAGACCCGATGATTTTAGTCAAACTTATTATGCGGTTGCAAAGGCTCCCTGGCCCTATAAGAATCGAGATGGCATATACAGTAATCTTATTAGTTGGGATGAAAACACCAAAACACTTAAAGTAGACATTGAACTTTTAGAAGGAAAGGAAGGATCTGATAGAGATTTCGTTAGGTTGGATGGTTACGGTTACTGGGAGGTCAAGATGATTTCAGAAGAAAAGGTGGAGGTAACCTTTCAAATGCAGGTTGATCCGGGTGGGTCTATAAAGGCCTGGATGGCAAATATGTTTGTAACAGATACACCTTTTTATACCATGGAGGGTCTGCGGGAAGTGATCAAGGAAAAAAAATACAAGGGCAACTCTTATAATGTTATAAAAAATTAGGTCTTAACTTTTAGGTTTTAAATTCTCAACGGTAAATTCGTTGTCATCCAAACCCTGATCAAATTTGATTTCAGGGATTAGAATTTCTGTCGTGTGTTCCTTCTTGATGTTATTCATCATTACTTTTTCAGCATACCAATATTTACCTTGTTTTTTGTATTCGTAACTGGCAAATTTAAAATACACCTTATCATTGTTAAAATAGTCCATTTTAATAGGATAGAGATGGGTTTTGTCCAGATAAACAATGATTTTGGAATATCTTGATTTCATCGATTTAGGCATAAGTTCCAGCTGATAGATATTCTCGTCGGCAGAAGGCAATATTTTGGGCGTAAATCGCTCGCTAAAAGAACTTCCACTCATGTCTTCATAGGAAAAATCTGTTCCTGTAAATGCTTGACTTTTGCTGAGAAGTGTCACTTTGACTGCCTTGTTAAAGGCAGGCATAAACAACCAAATGATGTCATCAGGTAATGAGAGTGTAGCAGTACCCACTTGTTTTTCAGGATAGGTATATCGATATAATTTATGGTATTGCCCTTTTTGTTTCATAATGGCCTCCCTCACCTTTTCTTTACCAGATCGGTCTTTCAAAATCATTTTGACAATTGCTTCTTTGTCTTTTGGGGCAGACATCAGATCGTCCATGCCTCTGAGCAAGGTAGCCGCACTTTGACTATATAAAGGCATGGCAATAATAAGGAAAAGTAAACTCAGAAGGGTGATCTTTAATTTGTTCATAGGTACTGGAATCTTAGTTTTTCTTTTTATGAATGATGATGAGCATCGCCGGTAACAGGGTCATGGCACCAAGGCTGGAACTCACCATGCTGATTGCAATCAAGATACCAAAGTACTGCAAAGGAACCATTTCTGAAAATATTAGCACCAAAAACCCAGTGGAAACAGAAACCACATTGATGATTATGGCATTTCCACTGATCAAAAGGGTATCCGTAATAGATTTTTCCAATAACCCCGTCTTCTTATAGATCTCATTGAAATGTGAAATGATATGAATGGAGTAATCAATCCCTATTCCAAGTGCTACGCTCGCCACCAGAACCGTTGCAATATTCAATGAAATTCCTGTAAGGCCCATAACACCAAATAGTATAATGATAGCTGCTATAATTGGAACAGAGGCGTACAAGCCATTGATCAAAGACCTCAGAATTAAACCTACGATGATGATCACAAATATAATGGCTATGGATATACTTCCCAATTGACTATTTATCAAGCTTCTGTCCATTGTAATATCGACAAAGGGCATTCCTGTTATCTGTATTTGACAATTCTCTCTGGAGTTTTCTTTGATAAAGTCATCCATATATTTAGCAAATACAATTTTTGCTTCGTTATCTGGTGACTTGAATTTCGAAATAATAATACCCTCACTCAGATCTTCATTTACAAACCGTTGCATAACCTCATTGCCATCGAGTAAGAACCACAGTTGCTCGACCATCGCTATATCTTCCGGAACTTCACGTTTACCTGTAATGGCAAGGTTAATTTCAGAAATTAATTTCGCCACCGACATTGAAGTATAGATATCCTCGCTTTTCTCCATATAAGCACTGGTTCTCATCATGGTTTTTAGCACCTCAGGATCCTGCATATTTCCTTTAAAATGAACAAACACAGGTTTAGTTCCTCCAAACTTTTCCACCATGATCCTTTCTGCTTCCCTGGTAGGATTTCCTTTTTTAAAGTAATCCTGAATATCAACACTCCTTTCAATAGACATAATTCCTGTAAGACTAACAGCAATTGCCAGCAACCAGATCATTAAAATCAATTTAGGGCGTTGGAACAAGATGTTTTTAAGTGGAAGGAGAAGTCTTTTTTCGACGAATTTACTTTCTTTGGTAATACCTACCTGTTTTTTATTTGTACTCGGAATCAATGACAATATTGCAGGAACAAAAAGTACAGCCATCAAACAAGCTATAAAAGTACCCAGGGCAGTGAAAATTCCAAAATCAACGATCATTTCGAGATAGGCGCCAAAAACAAAAGAAACAAACCCGATGACGGTGGTTATGGCGGCAAGAATTACGGGCAGCATGATATAATTTAAAGCAGATCTAACGAAATTGACATCTCCTGACCTACCTAACTGATTTACCCTGTTGACCACATGTATGGTATAAGCGCTTCCTATGGCAAGAAGAATGATGGGAATATTATTTGAAATCATCGACATTGAGTAGCCCATAAGAGACATGGCTCCCAGCGTCCAAACTATAGCAATAACAGCGGAAAGCAATGGAAGAACGACCCCACTGATCGACCTGAAACTAACAAAAAGTATAATGGCTATTAGTAGAAAAGCAATAGGCAAAAGCTTGATAAGATCATTCTTCATCAATTCTGCGATATACGTAATCAGCATGGGAGAACCTATATAATAGAGCTTTTCAGGAAGTTTCAGGGCCTGGGTTTTATCGAGAACCTGACGAGCCACTGCATTTACATCAGCTTTATCTTCTAGCGTAAAAACGACCAGACAGGAACTTTCATCCTCAGAGACGATAGATCCTTTATACATCTCATTGTCAGCTATATTTCCGCGCAGTTCGTCAAACGCTTCTTTTGTTTTGGGTAATTCATATTCATCAACGAGTCTTCCAATTTCAATACCATCATCGCTCCCTTTTATATTGATGATATTGCTTATACTTGAAACAGAGGAAATTCCTTCTATTTTTGCTATGGTATCAGTGAGTGTTCTGATATGTTCAATAACCTTGGTCTGATATATATTATCGGTTTCAAGAATAACGATGCCCATTCTGTTTCCTCCAAAAGTCTCACCAATTTTTTTAAGCAAGAGGGCGTGCTTGTCGTCATCCGGGAGGGAGCTCAAAATGTCGGCATCAATAGTGAGTTTAGTAATTTGCACAGTCGAAAAGACGGTGCCAAGAATGACCGTCAGTATGATAAGCCATCTGAATCGTATGATTTGTTTTGTTATGTTATCGATCTTCACGAGAGTGTTTAATCTTGTTAACTATTAGATGATATGCCTGGGTTTATATATTTAAGCATTTGAATTGTCTATTTCCTTTAAGATCTTTGCCGGATTTCCTCCCACAACCACATTTGGAGGAACCGATTTGGTGACGACTGCTCCTGCAGCAATTACGGTTCCGCTACCAATGCTTACCCCAGGGTAAATAATAGCACCTCCGCCTATCCATACATCGTTGCCAATACTAACAGGCTTGGCATATTCAAGCCAAGAATTTCTTGTTTTGGCATCCAGCGGATGCGTTGCTGTATAAATTTGAACGTCAGGCCCAACAAGTACATGATTGCCGATCTCAACTTTCATCACATCCAGAACAACACAGTTAAAATTGAAGAAAACATTTTTCCCGGTATGGATGTTATATCCATAGTCACAATAAAAGGGAGGCTCTATCCATAAGCCTTTGCCCGCATTTTCGAGCAATTCATACAATAATTTTCTTCGCTCTTTTTTGCTGTCATCAGATAACAGGTTGATTTTTTGAAATAGAATTCTTGCACGATGTCTTTCTGAGACTAAAACCGGATCATTGGGATTGTACAATTCTCCAGAAAGCATTTTTGTTTTCTCTGTCATAGAATGGATTCGTCTGATTTACTATCCAAATATAGGCAAAATCAAAAAGAATAGCTACCCATTAAGGACTAAGAAAACCCCAAATAGACAATCAGCTTTGCAACTAACATAGATGTAAAATGAAGTCGGCAAAATATTTCCGGTTTTCAGTCAATTAATTGACAATCTCAAAATCTGTTTTTTATTAAAATGGATTGGTGGCCCAAACCGTTACTTCAGGTATAAACCCTTTGCTATCCATTGTTAAAATTGACACAATGGTGTGAGCGATCTCCTGAGAACCCAATTTGTTTGACTGTGACTCTTTTTCAACTCTTTCTTCAGTGGCAAAGGCAGTAGTTACCTCACTCGGATTCACCAGAAACACTCTGACATTATGTTTTCTCAATTCGGACTGCCATGATTGAGTCATGCCTCTTAAGGCAAATTTAGAGGATGCATATACGGTTCCACCAACGAACCCTTTTTGACTTGCAGTGGAAGCTATATTGACGATGTTTCCATGATTTTGTTCTTTAAAAAACGCTACAATTTCCTGGGTCAATAAAGCTAGCCCAAAGACATTGGTTGCATATACTTGCTCGAAATCCTCAATGGTTAGATCTCCGAGCTTTGAAAAAGTACCGATGCCGGCATTATTAATTAAAATATCGATCTTTCCATCCAAAAGAGACATACACTTTTCTGTATTTTCTTTGATGGATTTAAAATCCGAAATATCAAAAACAAACGGAATCGCTCCAATTTCATTTGCTGTTCTTTCCAGTCTTTCCTTATTTCGACCGGTAATGACTACTTTCGCTCCTAGTGCCACAAGTTGTTTGGCAGTTTCTTTTCCTATGCCCAGGCTTCCTCCGGTGATTAAAATGTTAGAATTTTTAATTTGCATTTCTTTATTGGTTTTAATATGATTAGAGTAAAAAACACTATGTTTTTTTGAATTAAGAATTTGAGTTTTTGAATTTTCTGATGATCACCCTGGTACCCTTGTCATAGTTTACATAGCTCCAGGCCCAGTTAAAAAAAACGATAAGCCTGTTCCTGAAATCGACTAATAGCATCAAATGTACCAGCATCCAGATGAACCAGCCCAGTATCCCACTAATTTTCATAAATGGAAGATCAACAACGGCGTGATTCCTACCAATGGTTGCCATGGTTCCTCTGTCATTGTATCTGAAGGACTTCATGTTAATGCCACCGGCCAGTCTGTTCAAGTTTTTGGCTAAATGAGATCCTTGCTGTTCGGCCACAGAAGCTAGCATGGCATTTCCATTAGGATATAGATCCGATTCAATAAATGCAACGTCACCAATGGCAAATACATCTTTTAAACCTTTGATCTGACTGCATTGATCAACAAGGATTCGGTTGCCTCTCACAATATGCTCTTTGTCAATGCCTGAGGGATAGGCTCCTTTGATACCGGCGGCCCATATCAATGTTTTAGATTGAAATTGCTTTTTTTCTGTCAGTACTATATTGCCATCATACGCTTGCACTCTTGTGTTTAGATAGATATAGACACCTCTTTTTTTCAGATATTTTTCAGCTTTCTTTGAAGATTCTTCGCTCATATTAGCCAATACCCTGTTATCGGCTTCAACAATGCTGATCTGCATCCTTCTTATATCAAGGTCGGGGTAGTCGTTAGGTAGCACATGGGCTTTTAACTCGGCAAGTGACCCAGCTATCTCAATTCCAGTTGGGCCGCCTCCCACAACGATAAAATTCATTAATTTTTCTCTTTCATTAAGATCGGATGTATTCAGCGCCTCTTCAAAATTTTGAATGATCAGACTTCTTAGATTCAACGCTTCGACAACATCTTTCATGGGCATGGCGAATTTTTGGATATCCTTCATACCAAAAAAGTTGGAGGTAGCCCCGGTAGCAATAATCAGTTTGTCATAACTCAATTCACCAATATTTGTGATCACTTTTTTATTTTCAGGATCTATCTTTTCGGTTTTGGCCAGTCTGAAGAAAAAGTTTTTTTTGCCCTTGAATATTTTCCGGATAGGGTAAACGATTGAATCCGGCTCCAAACCACTACTTGCCACCTGATAGAGTAAGGGCTGAAAAGTGTGGTAATTCTTCTGGTCGATCAACACCACCTGGTATTTCTTAGCGTCAATTTGTTTACAAAATTTTAGCCCGGCAAATCCACAACCTATTACAACAATTCGGGGAAGATCCATTTGAGGTATGTTCATAATTATTTAGTTCAGTCTTATTTAGATTTGTTCCCCAGCCAGGAATCTTGATTTTGTCGTACTTCTTTGGAGGTATCTTCCATTAAATAGGTCTTAAAGGATAGATTTCTAATTAAAGTCATTTCGGTTTCCTTAAGCGTTCCAAATCGGTTAAAAACTACTTTAACTGAGTCACCAGATTTGTACACATTTAGAAAATCATCAGGTTTTATTTTATTATTGGTTAGTTTTCCGTCGATGGAAATGATTTTATCTCCCTTGGTCAGACCTGCCTTGTACAGTGAAGTACTTTGCTGTGGATTTGAGCTAATCAACCATTTATTGTCTGTAATTTGAATACTTGCCCCCAAGGAAGGTCTGTCTTTATATTGGTTAGAAAAGCCGATACCGACTGTGGCCAAAAGAGATTTATAATCGGGCATCGAGCTCCGATAAATGTACTTATTGAAAAAGTCATTGCTAAACGACGCATCAACATAAGCAGTAAGTGTATCCTGAAGGTTTTTTAAAGTATATGGCGTTTCGATTTTCCCATAGGTCTGCCATACGAGTCTCATAAACCCGTCGAGAGACTTATCTCTTTCCAGGTTCCTTAAACTCAGGTCCAAAGCCAGACCCAATACATTTCCATACGTATAATAGGATATATAAGAGTTTTCGCGATTCACCTGATCAACAGAGGTGGCAGCATCCACAAACGGCGCCTGATAACTCATTTCCACGGGATTAAAATAATTTCTTCCCGGTGAGTTCCAGACGGATCCAAGTGCCCTTGACAAACTCGAAACATAATATTCTTTTGATATGATCTGGGTTCTGCAAAGCGTTAGATTGGTATAGTAGCTGGTAAACCCTTCAGCAAACCATAATTCTCCCGACATATTGGCCTCTGTATAATCAAAAGGCTCAAGAGATGCCGGTCTTATTCGTTCTACATTCCAGGCATGAAAGAATTCATGGGCTACGGTGCCTATATTTTCATTGTCACCACCTTTTGACAATGAATTCAGGTCAGTTAGTATTGTGGAGTTTCTATGTTCCATCCCATCTCCGTCAACGTTTGTCATATAACAGGCCAGGAAATAATAGGAACCATAATCAAAATCGGGCAGCTCACCAAACACTTGCATTTCGTTCTCAACGATTTTTTTTACTTTTTCAAAATAAGCATCAAACCCTTCATATCCGTCTGCCTGATGCAATACAAAATTAATATCATATTGTTTAGCGCCTGAATTGACTTTAAAACTCCTAATCTGGTGGTTGCTGATCTCCACCGGACTATCCATAAAATAGTCTAGATTAGGTGCATAATACTCGTTTTCAATCAGTGGTTTTAATTGAGTGGCAATTTTCCAGTTCAGGTCTTTCCTGGGATGAAATTTAATTTGAACAGGATTTTTCTCAAAGCTTGGAGCGTACATAAATGTTGCAGGGATATTGAGATGTGCATGAGTCTCATCTATTTGAGCATAGGTTCCGTCTCCATGATTTGCGAATAAGGTATAAAAGATTTTGACGATACCACGATGCCCGGTAATATCCCATTGATAAGGATTTGGACGTGTGACCTTTAGTTCATTTCCTTCTTCGTCAAAGGCTCTAAACCCGTAAACGTTTTTAGCAAATTCATGAATGGCATAGCGTCCTGGAGAGGTACGGCTCATACGAACTGATAAGGTATCCATATCAACACTATTGTATTCAACAGATATTTCACCTTCGTGATGAACGGCATTTTTAAAAGAGATCTCGTATTTAATTGTTGACTGAGGATAAAGTTTTCCTGTAGTGAACATACAAACGATAATAGCGTAGATTATTGATTTCATTGGATAGTAGGCGGCTGTATTTGGCAGGTAAATATATTCATTATAAATGCATAATCATAGCCCCCTTTTTAATCACAGCTTTGTTAAAAAAAAGATACCTTTGCGCCGGATATGGAAAACGGAAAAATTAACAAACTGGAAATTGTAAGAAAGGACCCAAAGGGCTTTTATCTTCACGATCAAAAAGGACAAGAGATCTTTCTTCCAAAAGAAGAAATAGAGAAAGATATAGAACCAGGTTCATCTATCGAGGTGTTTATTTATAAGGATCGCACAAGATTGATCAGTACAAGACTACCTTATGTACAGGTGGAGGAATTTGCCTTTTTACAGGTGAAGTTATTAACTGAGAATGGCGCCTATGTTGATTGGGGCCTTGACAAAGATTTGTTCGTGCCTAAAGAGGAGCAAATGGACGAATTGAAGGAAGGTTCCTCATACCTTTTTTTTGTGTTTGAAGATGAAGATACTGGCGCGATTCGTGGCTCTCAAAGAGTGGAAGATTTTGTTTTTGCTGATGAAATAGATGTAAAAAGAGGAGACGAGGTTGATCTCTTATTATACAGGGAAAGTAACCTTGGGATAAATGTAGTAATCAACAATCTGTATCAGGGTTTAATCTTTAGATCTGATATTCACAAAGAAGTTAAGATTGGTGAGCAGGTAAAAGGATTTATTAAGCAGGTAAGAGAAGACGGTAAAATTGATATTCTGCTTGAACCTTTAGGCTATAAGAAAAGTGTAGAATCAAATACAGATGTTTTGCTAAAAGCCATCAAAAAAGCTGGTGAATTTCTTCCACTTACAGATAAAAGTAAGCCTGAAGAAATAAAGAGTTCTCTTGGGCTTAGCAAGAAGGCTTTTAAAAGAGCGTCAGGACACCTTTACAAAAAGAAGCTTATTGATATCCGTGCAGACGGCCTTTATCTTGTAAAAAACGATTAAAACTTATCGGGTTTTAGACCAAAGGATTCATCCATTTGAACTGATGATTTGTGTCTGGAACAATGATTCTTTCGGCAATACGTTCCATTCTTTCAGGCAATTTCATTAAATAGGCCCTGGCTTTTTCAGCTTCCTCATTTAAGCCGGTGATTTTGTCAATATCCCAGGCGCTGTTCAACTTTTTCATAATATCAACATAATCAAAACTTGTATAAACACCTGCTCTTTGTGCAACTTCAGAAAATTTCTCAAATAAGGTTCCCTGAGCCCCAAAAGACTCTCTCAAGTGCACGGCCGGCATAGTAATTTTAAGTTTCATCATGTCAAAATAAGCGAGCATCATCTCGCTGGGATCAACAGCAAATATCTGTCTGATAAATTCTGTATAGGCCTTGTGATGCCTCATTTCATCACCTGCAATAATCTTACACATTTTGCCCAGATTTTTCATCCCTGCCTTTTTGGCGATTTTGGCAACATTATTATGAGAAACGTAGGTGGCTAGTTCCTGAAAACTTGTGTAAACAAAGTTTTTATAGGGATCTCTTGCTGTTCCTATGTCAAAACCATCAGCGATCAAATGTTGCGTGGTAACTTCAACTTCTCTCATATTGACTCTTCCCGACAAATAGATATACTTGTTCAAAACGTCTCCGTGTCGATTCTCTTCAGCGGTCCACATTCTCACCCATTTTGCCCATCCGTTATCTCCATTTTCACCATGCTGGGTAACACCTTCTAAATCCAATAACCATGACTCATAAGTTGGTAAGGCTTCTTCTGTGATCATATCACCAACAAGTGAAATCCAGAAATCATTACCAAGATCCTTAGAGAGCTCTCTGATTTCTTCAACCTCATGCATAAATGAATCAGACTGAGGATTAGGAAGAAAATCTGTAGGCTGCCAGATCTTTTCCGGTGGTATCAAATAGTCATTCAGAAAGGTTCCAACATTTTTCTCAAGTGTTAACATCACTTCCTTTCTTATATTTTTAACTGACATTCTTTAAAGAGTTTAATTTGAGTTGCTAAGATAATTAGTTTTTATGAAATTTGATTATTTATTGTAATTTCTGTATAATTTACTGATGCACAATAATATAAATGTATTTCTTTCCTATCGATAACACGACCTAAGTTGTTGTTTAATTCTAAAAATACTACTTTAGACCTGCAAACCAGAATTTCTTAAGATGCTGCTCAATATTTTTGTTGGATTCGCAATCATAGTATTAACGATAATCATCCAGGCTTACGGCACCATTTTTTGGGTGTCAGAAGTCGACAAAAGAGGAGGTTTGTCTAGTCTCAATAAGACAAAGTACAGGGGTGCCCTTGTTTTAATTAGTACTGCTGTCTTTCTTATTTCAATCCATATTATTCAAGCTGCGCTTTGGGCCTTGATATATCTATGGCTTCCAGATATCACAGAATTTGAGACTTTTGAGAAATCCATGTATTTTTCTTTGGTAACCTTTACTACCCTGGGGTATGGGGATATTACCCTTAGTTCGGGAAACAGAATTCTTGCCGGTCTCGAGGCTATTAATGGTATTACTCTCATAGGATGGTCAACAGCTTTTATGTTTGCCATTTTTCAGCGCTTGATTAAAGTAAACATTAAAAATAAACCTTATGAGAAAGTTTGAGACCTGCTTGGGATAAAGAGTGAAAATTTAATACACGTATGGGAAAGGAAAAAAAATCTATTAAAAAATTAAGTTTTGTTGTCTTGGTAATTACGACCATATTCTTTATTTGGTATGTGAGTTCCGACAGGCATACGCCTTATACAGATCAGGCCAGAATTCAAGGATTAATCACTCCGGTTAGCCCAAGAGTAGCAGGTTTTGTAACGGATATCAATATAAAATTGCACTCAAGAGTACATGCGGGAGATGTTTTATTTCAATTGGACAAAAGACCTTTTGAAATAGCCATAGAAATTGCTGAAGCCGAAATTGACAATACGGTCCAGTCAGTGGCAGCCAGTTCGGCATCTGTAAAATCTTCTGCTGGAAAACTGGGAGTGGCAAAGGCCCAATTAGACAGGGCACAAAGAAACTGGGATAGGGTCCAAAAGGTTATGAAGGAAAATGAAGGTGCCCTTTCAGAAGCCGATAAGGATCAGTCAGAAACGTCCTTGCTTCAGGCTATTGAGCAAGTGGCATCTGCTGAAGCCAGTCTGGAAAGGGCGAAACAGTCATTGGGTGAATCGGGTCCCGATAATCCAAAAATAAGGAGGGCCATACAGAATCTTGAAAAAGCCCGTTTAGATCTTGAATTTTCAACGATCATTGCGCCTACCGATGGGGTTATTGAAAGTTTTGATGTAGATCTAGGATACTACGCTTCGGCGGGTCAACCCATCACAACCCTTATATCAAGCTCAGACGTTTGGATTCAAGCCAATTTGAAAGAGAATAATTTATCGAAGATGCAAATAGACAATGATGTTGAATTTGTACTTGACATTGCTCCCGGAAAGATATTCAAAGGAAAGGTAAGAAGTCTTGGATTTGGGGTTGCCACTGATCAGACCAATAAGGGAGGGCTTCCTTCAATTTCAAACAAAAAAGGTTGGCTACAGGACCCCCAGAGGTTTCCCGTGATTATAACCAGTAACGACCCCGAAGTAAGAAATCTTTACCGACTTGGCGGTCAGGTGGATGTAGTGGTTTATACAGGAGATAATTTTGTTTTAAACAGTATCGCTGGCTTTAGATTAAAGCTAATTTCACTTCTTTCATATGTTAGATAAGCTGCAAAAAATATCCGTATTTTCCATCGACTGGAAGTTACTTGTTCCGATGATGAGGTATGTTTTGGGTTCCTGTTTTATACTAGGGGTTACCTCGCTTATGAACTATGATCTGGCCTATCTCACCTCAGTACTTGCCTTGGGCTATTTGGCTCCTGGAGCCAAACCGCTTTCCTTAAAGCAGGGTGGAGGGTTTGTCGTGATTTTAACTATAATTACAGGTGTAACTGTGCTATTTACTGAATTATTTTTAGACTACGCTTTCGTATTTATGCCTTTACTTTTATTAGCGCTTTTATGGTTGTATTATACAGACAAGCTACCGATGATGGTTAAATTATTTTCACTGGTGAGTTTAATTATTATTCCGTTTGTTTCCATCGATGCTGGTGCAATTGGAAGTTATGTGGCTGTTCGTTTGGTGTTTAACGCCTTTATGGCCATTATTCTATCGCAATTGGTTTTTATGGTTTTTCCTCTGTGCGAAGCAGATATTCCCTTTGAGAAGAAAAAAAAGGAGACAAAGAAACAATCCGATATTGAGCGATATACGTATGCAATTAGTATCATTTTGATCCTTTTACCCGTATTGATCTTGTTCTATATGTTTAAATTATCATCCAGTGCTCTTGTGCTTACCTTCATTGCTATTTTATCGATAAGCCCGGCTCTGTCGAACCCAAAGGTTGGCCTGGTAATGATTGTTGCTAATATTCTGGGAGGAATATTTGGAATTCTGGCTTATAAACTACTCGTCATTGTACCTAATTTTATTTTTATGATTCTGGTGGCTTTCAGCATCGGCATTTTCTTTGGGAGCCGACTCTTTTCAGATCATAAATACGCTGGAATTTTTGGAAGTGGTTTTTCAACCTTCCTATTGATTCTGGGCTCGGTCACTTCTTCTGATGAGGAGGCCGGCAGTGCGGTTTGGAGCCGTGTAATTCAAATTTCAATTGCGGTTAGTTATGTTGTGCTGGCCTTCGCAATTTTAAATCGAATTCTTAACTCAAGAAAGGAAACGTCAGTATGAAAAAGATACTCAAATATGGCTTGTTTCTAATCCTTTTTGGATTGATGTCTCTTTATTTGGAAAGCTGTAAGGTGGGACAGGATTATAAGCGCCAGGAAATGAAAGGCCCTGAAATTTTTTCTCAGGATTTTCCCAAAGATAGTAGCATTACAAACTTGCCATGGTGGGAGTTGTTTAATGATAGCATATTAGTCGATCTTATTGATACAGCTTTAGTCAATAATAAAAGTATTCAGATAGCCATTTCAAGGATTGAGGAGGCAGGGTTACAGATAGATATAGCCAAAGCTGATTATTATCCTTTAATTGGTTATAATGCTTATGGCTCCAGTCTCGTAAATTCTGAGGTTTCCGGATTGTCGAATCAAGTTGGGGGAGGTGTTAATGTATCGTATACGGTAGATCTTTGGCAAAAAATAAAAACGATGAATAAAATTGCCCTTCAAAATTATTTGGCAACTGAAGACGCTTATAAGTCGTTGAATATTAGTATTGTTTCGGCTATGGCGAGTTCGTATGTATCTTTAAGAGATTTAGATAACAGGATGATCATTTCCGAAAAAACGGCTAGGAATTTTCAGGAAAATCTCGATGTGATGCAGGCCAGGTTTAATGCCGGATTTATAAGTGAAGTAGATTTGTCTCAGTCTAAAATTCAGCTGAGTGAGGCAAAAACCGCTCTGGAAATTTTTAATCGCTCAAGAGTTCAAATTGAAAATGCAATTAGTGTTTTACAAGGAACGGCACCTAGAAGTATTCCGAGAGGCTTGCCATTGTACGATCAGATTTCTGTTCCCGAAATTCCGGTAGGCCTGCCTTCGGAGCTTTTGGATAGAAGGCCCGATATAGTCCAGGCAGAAAGAAGACTTCATGCTCAAACACTTAGAATAGGTGTGGCAGAAGCATTAAAATATCCATCATTAACCCTTAGCTTGAATATGGGGGCCCAATTGGTAAACCCTTCATTTTTATTTGCAGATTTGGGCGCACAATTATTAGGGCCTATCTTTAATGCAGGAAAATTGAAAAGAAATGTTGAGGTAGAAGAAGCCAGAACCAAGCAATTGCTCTTAGATTATGAATCATCTTATCTAGTCGCCTTGCAGGAAGTCGAAGATGCGATGATTGCCGTTAAAACCTATAGAAGAGAATATGAATTGAGAAATGAACAAATGGAAATGGCCACAAGAGCCTCTCAACTTTCCTGGGTGCGCTATGACGGTGGGCTAACAAGCTATCTTGAAGTATTGAATCTTCAAACATCACAATTTAATGCTGAATTAAAAGCTTCTGAAGCCTTTAAAAATGAAATAACCTCTATCATTAACCTCTATGAAGCCCTTGGAGGCGGTTGGTATGTTGAGCTAGAGACCATTAAAGAATTAAACTAATTTAAACCCATTAATAATGAAAAATATCGATTCCAAAAATCCAATTGATGTTTACATCAAAATCGTACTGCTCTCTTTACTTCTGATCTGGAGTTTTTATATTGTGCGCCCCTTTATGACCCTAATTGTTTGGTCCATTATTGTGGCTGTGGCCTTGTATCCTTTTTATCAGAAATTGTTGAAATTGACAAAAGGAAAGAAAAAGGGACTTGTGACCTCTGTCTTTATTTTGATACTTGTTGCCTTGATTATTATGCCAACAATAAGTCTAACCGGGTCTATTATTGATTCTGGTCAAGAATTGTATCAGAGTTTTAATGAAGGGACCCTTAAGGTACCGCCTCCTGCTGAAACTATAAGAGAATGGCCTTTTGTTGGAGAGAAGATTTATGCAGCCTGGTCAAATGCTTCACAAGACCTGGAAAACTTTATTGTAAAGTATAAAGATGAAATTTCAAATTCACTGAGTTGGGTTTTTAGCAGTTTTACAGGATTAATGGGTTCGGTGTTTCTGGGATTATTTGCCTTGGTCATTGCCGGTGTATTTATGTCTTCAGCTGATGCCGGATACCAGTCGGGAGTGAACTTTGTAAACAGACTCTCAGCAAGTAAAGGCGAGGAGTTTATGGCTATGTGTATTGGTACCATAAGAAGTGTTGTCAAAGGTATTCTGTTGGTTGCTATTATTCAGGCAGCCCTGGCTTATCTTGGCTTTGTTATCATTGGATTGCCGGCCGCAAGTCTTTTTGCTTTATTGGTTTTGATCTTAGCCATTGTTCAAATTCCTGCTTTGCTTGCCATGATTCCTGCCATTGCGATTGTATTCTCCTATGCAGATACAACACCAGCGATCATATTTACAATCTATATAATCATTGTTGCTCTCTCAGATAACTTCTTAAAACCAATGCTTTTAGGTAAAGGTTTAGCAACACCCATGCTGGTTATTTTGATCGGTGCACTTGGGGGTATGATGTTACAGGGAATATTGGGGCTTTTTATTGGACCTGTGGTACTTGCCTTAGGGTATCAGATATACTCCAACTGGGTTGCGGAAGGAATGACAGATGCCAAAGTGGAAAAAATAGTTAAAGATTAAAGCTGTTTAAGAATAGAAAAAAAGCTCCTTTTAAGGAGCTTTTTTTTAGTTTTTTTCCTGATCGTCAAGATCCTGTAATTCACCTAACTGTTTGAGAAGATCAAATGTTTTTTTTGCCTCCTCCTCATCAATCATGCTGATTGCCGCTCCAACATGCACCATGACATAGTCTCCAACTTTAGCTTCGGGCACAAGGGTCAGGCTCACTTCTTTAATAATTCCGTCAAAAGAAACTTTACCAACTCTGAATATTTCATCAAGCTGATGGGTTATTTTTATTAGTTTCCCTGGAATTGAAAGACACATTTTGTAATTTTTAGGAATTGTGATTAATTATTTTTTGTTCTGTTTTTAACCAGTTATACCAGGCATCCATTCCCTGACCAGTGGTCGCTGAAACTTCAAAAAACTCCAACTTTGGATTGATCTGTAAGGCATATGACTTAAGTTTTTCAAGGTCAAAAGTAAGATAGGGTAAAAGGTCTGTTTTATTAATCATACAAATGTTCGAACTGAGGAACATATCGGGATATTTTAAAGGTTTATCCTCCCCTTCTGTTGTGCTGATAATGACTACTCTTTTTCTTTCTCCAAGATCAAACATAGAAGGACAGACCAGGTTTCCAACATTTTCGATCATAAGGATTGAATCTTGTGCTGGATTTAGTTGTTTTACTGCATCATAAACCATATCACTTTCAAGATGACAGCCTTTTCCGGTATTAATCTGAATAACTGGAACATTGAGCGCGTCGATTCTATTAGCATCCTGCATGGTTTGCTGATCTCCTTCGATCACGGCAAAAGAAAGATCTCCTTTAAGATCTTTAAGCGTTTTTTCCAAAATACTCGTTTTACCTGAGCCCGGAGAGCTTACAAGATTGAGTACAAAGAGGTTTTTTGCATCAAAATATCCTCTGTTCCTCGAAGCCATAAGGTCATTGTGTTGAAGGATATCTTGTTCTACTTCGATTACTGTTTTTTTGACCAAATCATGTGAATGATCGTGTCCATGTGAATGACTATGCCCATCATGACCATGCTCGTGATGACTGTGTTCCCCATGTGAATGATCATGATCAAGTGAGTGACCAGTTATTTCATGGGAATCATGATAATGATCATTAGAATGATCTGTTCCAGGTTTTTGAATTTTAACCTTTCCTTCAGGGCCTCCACAACCGCATGTACCACACATAAGAATTAAATTTTTATTTCTTCAAATATAGCAGTTTCAATTTTCTAAGCATATGATTTACATCAGGTTTGCTTTTTTATAAGATTGATGGCGTTTTTTGATTAAAAAATTCAACTGCCTTATTAAGATTTTCGCTTGCCATTTTTGTCAATCCATTTTTCAGTTCCCATTCATATCCCTGAACTTCCAAAATATAGGCCTTTGGTTTATGATTATACAAATGTAAGTATAAAATTGTTTCAGGCAGTAAAGCGTGTGTGCTAAAGCTATGTTTATTAGATGCTTTACAAGTATAAAAATCATATCCGTTAATAAGATCATTCTTTGAGGCATCAACAAAAATCACAGTGTCATAATTACTAATTTGTTCGGCATCTTCAATCTGAAGTTGGTATTTATATTCAAACGAAGTCCTTTTAAATTCATTTTTATTCAATAAATCTAAAAAGGCCCATCCAATACCATCATCCTGCCTACCATAATTTCCAATTCCAAAAATTATGTGTTTCTTTTCAACGTTTACGTTCATCAATAAGCTCTCCATTATGAT
>RCNC010000044.1_pt1 | contig 59425 bp, 51 predicted proteins | sample 2041301 | NCBI WGS metagenome assembly RCNC01 (sample SAMN09708231, study PRJNA481090) | Marine sediment metagenome, whole genome shotgun sequencing project. | biome: marine sediment; feature: ocean; material: sediment; isolation source: Sewage treatment plant 13A marine sediment (STP13A) ...
ACTTGTTGAATTCGGTTTTTTCCTTGCGGGACAGTTCGCGCACGATAAGGGCCGTTAGTGCTTGATTTGGCGGGCATTTTACTTGCTTGGGTAGGCGCGAGTCCAGCTATGTCAGGGTCAATTTCCAATATACAAGCAAGGTCCAGAACCGAGCAGGTAGTTTGATGGCCCCATAAAAGAATCTGCAATGACAGGCCGTGGCACCCAACGAGGCGCCTGGATGTCACAAAGCTCCGTGGCGAATGGGGTATTGAGCAAGCGGGGATTTGTGACATCCAGGCGCCGTAAGCTACCTCCCATGACCGTGTTCGTCCGCTTGGGAGGCAAAAACCCGCGCCCATGGCGGTCCACCCTGCTCGCTTCGAGGTTCAGGCACTCACAGGGTGGACCGCCATGGGCGCTCTAATGTGCCAATTCAGTGGGGCTGCTGCTCGATCCGGGCTTTTCAGGCTGATTTCGTCAATGCCGGTCCCTTGTAATTTCAATGGTTTGCCATGACAATGTTCGCCGCAAAATACCGCTTACCCACACTTCAATGAGGACTACACTCCGATGAAACAACCCGTTCGAGTGACTGTTACCGGCGCTGCCGGCCAGATCGGCTATGCACTACTGTTTCGTATCGCTTCCGGCGCCATGCTGGGTGACGACCAGCCCGTAATCCTGCAACTGCTGGATATCACACCCGCCATGGAGGCCCTTGAAGGCGTCAAAATGGAACTGGAAGATTGCGCCTTCCCGCTGCTGGCAGGCATTGTCTGCACGGACGATCCCGACACGGGCTTCAAGGATACCGACTACGCACTGCTGGTTGGCGCCAGGCCACGCGGCCCCGGCATGGAGCGCAAGGACCTGCTGGAAGCCAACGCGGCCATTTTCTCGGTACAGGGCAAGGCCATCGATGACAACGCCAGTAAAAACATCAAGGTACTGGTGGTAGGCAACCCGGCCAACACCAATGCACTGATCACGCAGCGCAACGCGCCAAGCATCGACCCGCGCAACTTCACTGCCATGACGCGCCTGGATCACAACCGTGCGAAGACGCAGATGGCCCTGAAAACCGGCAAAACTGTCAATGACATCAGCAACATGACTATCTGGGGCAACCACTCCGCCACGCAGTATCCGGACCTGTTCAACGCCAGGGTCAGTGGTGAAGCTGCTATCAGCCTGGTAGACCAACAATGGTATGAAAATGACTTCATTCCCACGGTACAGCAGCGGGGCGCAGCCATCATCAAGGCACGGGGTGCCTCGTCAGCCGCCTCCGCCGCCAACGCCGCTATCGGCCACATGCGCTCCTGGGCACTGGGCACCGACGGTGACGACTGGGTATCCATGGGCGTCTACTCGGACGGTTCTTACGGCATTGCCGAGGGCTTGATCTATTCCTTCCCCTGCCGCTGTGCCGGCGGCGACTGGAGTATCGTACAGGGAGTAGAGGTCGGGGATTTCAGCCAGGCTAAAATGTCTGCCACCGAGCAGGAACTGGCCGAAGAGCGGGACGCTGTCAGCCACCTGCTGCCCTGATGTTTCTTTGAACCCATGCAACAAAGCACAAACAAAGGGCTCAGAGTTAACCCTACTCTGGCCTCTTTTTTTTGATATAAATACCAGTCATGATCGAAAACGCCACATCAAAAAGTTACCACCACGGCAATTTGCGCGCGGAGTTGCTGGATAACGCACTCGAGCAGCTGCGAGTCAGCGGCGCTGAGGACCTCAGTTTGAGGGCCCTGGCCAGGGCAATCGGCGTGTCCCAGACCGCACCTTACCGGCACTTCTCTGACAAGAGCGAACTGCTGGCGGCGATGGCTACCCGGGGTTACCGGGAACTGCTGGCCGCCCTGCGACGGGCGGGTGACGCGGCCGGCGACTGTCCGCAACAGCAACTGATGGCTTTCGCCCACGCCTACGTGGATTACGCGGCGAACAATCCCCAGTTGTTTAAACTGATGTTTGGTCCCTCGGTGCAACCGACCACGAAGTACCCGGACCTCAGGGAGGCCAGCCGGGACACCTTCCAACTGGTCCAGGATATTCTGCAACGCGGGATAGATGGCGGTATTTTTCGCAGCATCGACGATACCGCCTACCTGGCAAATGCGGCCTGGTCAGCTATCTTCGGTCTCGCTACCCTGCGGGTCGACACGCCAGACCTGTTCGAGCGCTATATCGATCTACAACGCCAGGTGGATCTTGGGGTGCAGACCTTCCTCGACGGCATCAGTATCACCCCAGGGCCCCCACCCCCAGTTAGCGAATAACCCACGCAGCGCGCTTGACACCTGAAGCTTGCGCGCTACAGCTCGCGCAATACTGTCACCGGCGGTGTCGACACCACCTTGCGACAGCTGTAGACACCCAGCGCCCCGATAATCACAGTGCCGCTCAACACACCCACCGGCCATATCCAGGGCGAGGGTGCGTAAGTCATATCCATAGCCATGGTCTGCAGGAAGTACACCGACACCTCTGCCGCCACCGTAGCGAGCAACCCGGCGAACATGCCGAGTGTGGCGAACTCTATCAACAGCCCCCCTAGAATCAAACTACGCCGCGCCCCCAGGGCACGCAGTATTGCACTCTCATGCATACGGCCATCAACACTCGCCTGCACGCCGGCCACCAGCACCAGGCCTCCGGCAGCGAGAATGACCAGCAGCACCAGCTCAATAGCCGCTGACACCTGACTGACAATCCCGCGTATCTGGCGGATAACGATATCCATTTCGATGACTGTCACAGTGGGGAAAGTACGGATAAATCGATTGAGGAAGGACTTGTCCGAGCTGTCCAGGTGAAATGCGGTCATAAACGTGGCGGGATACGGCGCCAATAGTTTGGGCGGGAAAATAAGGAAAAAATTGGGCCGCATGGATTGCCACTCAAGCTGGCGAATACTCGCCACTTCAGCCACCAGCGGCTGTGACCCGACCAGGAAGCCGAGCTTGTCGCCCACCTCGATATCCAGCCTTTCGGCAAAGCCCTGTTCGACTGACACCAGCGCTGCGCTGGTCCCGGGCGCCCACCACTTGCCGGATACCAGGCGGTTATCCGCTGGCAGCGTATCAGACCAGGTAAAATTGGACTCCCGCTGGCGGCGCTCTTCCTGCGTGTCTGCCGTGCGGGGTAGTTCCTGTTTGCCAACGGACATGACCCTGCCACGAATCATGGGGTAAAACGCTTCACTGCTGACATTTTCTTCACGCAGCATCTGCTCAATGCCCTGCACGTCCCCGGGGCCAATATTCACCATGAAGTGATTGGGCGCATCCTCGGGCAACTGGGTCTGCCATTCATCGATCAGCGATGTTCGCACCAGCAGCAACACCAGTAACATCATGATAGCCATGGCAAATATAACCACTTGCAGGGCGTTGGTGGTGCCCCGTCGTTGCAAGCCCGCCAGGGCCAGCCGCCATATACTGCCAGCACTCATTCCCACCAGCCGGCCACCCTTGAGCAGGGTCAACGCCAGCACCAGCCCCAGACCAACGGTCAGCGACAGCCCGGACAGCACGGCGAGGGTCAATTTCCAATCCTCGCTGTACCACCACATCAGCAGGGTGACGGCGACCAGGCCCAGCAGGTAATCATTGACGGTGCGCCTGCTCTCCAGCGGCAGGTCTCGACGCAATACGCGCAGGGGGCTCGCCAGCGCCAGACGACGCAGGGGCGGCCAGGCAAAACACAGCAGGCAAGTCAGGGAAGTTACGCCACCTATGAGATAAGGTCGGGGACCACTGGGACCGGGCTGGACCGGCAACTGCTCGGCAAACAAAGCAAAAAACAGCGCCTGTATGCCCCAGCCCAGCAAGCAACCCAGCACTGTGGCCACGCCTCCCAGCAACAGCAGGCTACTGGCGTATAAACGATTTACCGTGGCGGAAGTCGCACCCAGGCTTTTCATGATGGCCACATAATCATGGTGGCGCTCACTGAAACGCCTGGCCGCAAGCGCCACCGCCACGCCGGCCAGCACCACGGCCAGGCTGCCGGCCAGTAACAGGAAGCTCTCCGCCCGCTGCAGCGCACTACTGATGCCGGGTTGCCCCTCGTCAACATCCACCAGGGTTTGCCCCACTTGCAACCGGGGTTCGACCCGGCGGGAAAAAACATCCAGCGCAGCTGTCTGTCCGGCATACAATTGGCGGTATTCCACACGGCTACCTGGCTGCACCACAGCGGTGGCAGGTATATCGTCATAATGCATCAGCACCCTGGGACCAAAGCCGTAGAAGGAGGCGCCCTGGTCAGGCTCGGTCCTGGCGGCCGCAGCTATCAGGAAATCGGCTTCGCCAATGGTGATCCGCTCCCCCACCGCTACTTGCAGCAATGCGAACAGGCGCGAATCCAGCCAGACTTCACCGGGAGCGGGGCCGCTGGTCGCCGGGCCGGCCTCGCCAAAAGGCTCAGCGCTAAACGTGAGTTCGCCGCGCAGTGGATAGGCACCAGTCACCGCCTTTATTGAGGCCAGGTACATGCTGTCTTCGCCGGCATAGACCATGGAGGGGAACAACAGGGTCTGGGCTTGTCGCAGGCCGAGGGCTGCGCCCTCCTCCAACCACTCAACCGGTAGCGCACTGCCGCTGCGCAGCACCAGGTCTGCGGCGAGAAAGCGATGGCTTTCCTGTTCCAGGGCACCCTGCAACCTGGAGGCAAAGGCAGAGATGCCGGAAACCACGCCCACGGCCAGCACCAGGGCCATGACCAAGACACCCAATTCGCCGCCGCGCCAGTCTCGCAGTAGCATTTTCGTCGCTGTCATCGACATCGAATCGCTACTCCTGCACCAGCGCGCCACTATCCAGGCATACGCGCCGCTGACAGCGATCTGCCAGCCCATGGTCGTGGGTGACCAGCACCAGGGTAGCGCCCTCCTCCCGGTTCAATTCGAACAGCAGGTCGATAATATGCTCACCGGTAACCGTATCCAGGTTGCCGGTGGGTTCATCCGCAAACAATATCGCTGGCCTGGTGGCGAAAGCGCGCGCAATTGCCACGCGCTGTTGCTCTCCCCCTGACAGCTGCCGCGGGTAATGCCGGGCCCGGTCGCCCAGTTCGACCCGCTGCAGATAGTGTTCCGCCTGCTCAGCCGCATTGCTATGCCCTTGCAACTCCAGTGGTAACATAACGTTTTCAAGAGCCGTCAATGCCGGTAGTAGCTGAAAGGACTGGAACACAAAGCCTATGTAGCGGGCGCGGAACTCGGCTCGGCCATCTTCATCCAGCTCATCCAGCCTGGTACCATCAATTGACACGTAACCGCCGGAGGCTTCATCGAGGCCCGCCATCAGGCCGAGCAAGGTCGATTTGCCGGAACCGGAAGCACCAATTATGGCTATGGATTCACCGGACTTGATTTCCAGAGTGATCCCTTTCAGTATTTCAAGCTCAGTTCCCGCCATGGGAACCCGTTTCTGGAGATTGTCAGTTTTGATCATGCAGCGTTTCCTTTACTGCGTTTTACGCAAAGAACTTGTCCTTGGATGGTTATTTCTCGTCCTTTCAGCACATTCAGTCGCCGCTGAACGAACCATCCTCGTCATTGGGGATAGTATCAGCGCCGCCTATGGTATGTCTCTGGAGCAGGGCTGGGTTGCCCTTATGGGGGCTAAAATCGCTGCCAGCGACAAGACATTCACCGTGGTCAATGCCAGCATCAGTGGTGAAACCACCGCGGGCGGCCTGCGTCGCCTGCCGGCACTGCTGGAGCAACATAGCCCGGCACTGGTGATTATTGAACTGGGCGCCAACGACGGCTTGCGGGGCTACCCGCTGTCTACACTGCGCAGCAACCTGGACGAACTGGTGACCCTGTCACAACACAGCGGGGCCAAAGTAATTTTGCTGCCCATGGAAATACCGCCAAACTATGGCACGCGCTATACCTCCGGCTTCAGGGACAGCTACCGTCAGGTGGCTGCCCGGACCAACAGTGTACTCACACCCTTTGTACTGGACGGTGTAGCGACCGACAGGTCGCTAATGCAGGCCGACGGCATTCACCCGACTGCGGCCGCCCAGGTGATGCTGCTGGATAATGTCCTACCCACCATTGTGGACGCGCTGGAAATATTATGACGAACTCACTGTTCGAGCAACTGCAAAGCGCAGATCGCGGCAATATATGGCATCCCTATGCCTCGGCCACACGGGCACCTGAGGTATTTCCTGTAGTCGCCGCCAGCGGTGTGCGACTTGAACTGGCCGACGGCAGGCAACTCATTGACGGCATGGCTTCCTGGTGGTGCGCCATACACGGCTACAATCATCCGGTGCTTAATCGCGCGGTAGAGTCACAGCTGCAAGCGATGTCCCACGTCATGTTTGGTGGCCTGACGCACCCGCCAGCGATAAAACTCGCGCAGCTGCTGGTAGAACTCACGCCACCCGGCCTTGATCGGGTGTTTTTCAGCGACTCAGGCTCTGTGGCGGTAGAAGTCGCCATCAAGATGGCCCTGCAATACTGGTACTGCTGTGGCCTGCCCGGCAAACAAAAAATGCTCGCCCTGCGCAACGGCTACCACGGGGATACTTTTGGGGCGATGTCACTGTGTGACCCGGTCACGGGTATGCACCACCTGTTCGGCAGCGCCCTACCCACCCAGTACTTTGCACCGGCTCCTGCTTGTCGCTTCGATGAACCCTGCACCGACGCGGATATCGCAGAACTGACCAAGCTGCTGGAGCTGCACCATAATGAAATCGCCGCCGTTTTTGTTGAACCCGTTGTGCAGGGTGCCGGTGGCATGCGCTTCTACTCCCCTGAATACCTTCGCAGGCTACGCGGCCTTTGCGACGCGTTCAATGTGTTGCTGATATTTGACGAAATTGCCACGGGCTTTGGCCGTACCGGAAAACTGTTCGCACTGGAGCATGCCGCGGTAGAGCCAGACATCCTGTGCCTGGGTAAGGCGCTTACCGGCGGCTACATGACCCTGGCCGCCACCCTCTGCAACGCGCGTATCAGTAACGGTATCAGCGACGGTGAAGCGGGCGCCCTCATGCATGGCCCCACCTTCATGGGCAACCCACTGGCCTGCGCCACCGCTATCGCCAGCATTCAACTGCTGCTGTCCCAACCCTGGCAACACACGGTGCAGCGGCTGCACGCGGAGCTAGCCGCAGGCCTCGCCCCGGCGCGCGATCTGGCCAATGTCGCAGATGTCCGCACCCTCGGGGCTATCGGAGTCATAGAACTAAAAGAAGCGGTGGATATGAGTGTGGTGCAAGGCATGTTTGTAGAACGCGGGGTCTGGGTGAGACCGTTTGGAAAACTGGTCTATGCCATGCCCCCCTATACCATGGGGACCGATGACGTGAACACTTTAACGCAAGCAATGGTTGAGGTGGTCGAAGCCATTGCGTAATGCGCCGGGGTCTTCCCGACCCTGGCGCTGTTAGCGAATTAGCCGGCGTGCTGGCTGATTTGAATCGAGCCGGTCATAAAGGTCACCGCACTGCCCGTCATGAACACCCGCCCATCACTGAGTGCACAATCAAGCACCCCACCCCGGATGTGGAAGCTGACTTCAGCGGCAGGGTAATCAAGGTGCTCAAACAATACATGGGCAGAAGCCAGGGTAGCGTGTCCACAGAGATCGGCCTCGACCTGCGGTGTAAACCAACGCAGCTCATAGCCATCGGCAACTGACACCAGGTAAGCCGTTTCGGACAGATTGTTTTCCATCGCGATCGACTGTAATAACGAGTCTTCCAGCCAGGAATCAAGTATGATGACGGCCGCCGGGTTACCGGTGAAGATCTCACCGGCGAAGGCATCAACCTGGTAGATTGGCAAATTCATAAACTAGCTCCAGCGCAGCACTCCCCAGGGAGTTGTACAAACCACAAGCTCTTTAATATAGTGGCAGCAGCAGCCTGTGACCACTTCCAAGTGAAAAATTGACATGTCTATACGACAACAATCGCCGCTACAGGCCAAGTTCTACGAAGTCATATTCGGCACCGAGACCCCCGCCGGCAAGTGGTTTGATATCTCGCTGATCCTGCTGATTACCACCAGTGTCGCTGTGATCATGCTCGACTCCATCTCCGGCTTACACAGCAGTTATGGCGCACTGTATTTACGCCTGGAGTGGATATTCACCCTGGCCTTCACGCTGGAATACTTTATCAGGATCTGGTGTGCCCCCAATCGCAAGGGTTACATGCTCAGTGTGTATGGCATTGTCGACCTACTCGCCCTGCTACCCACGTATCTCTCCCTGCTACTGCCGCAGGCTGCGCCTCTTTTGATTATTCGCCTGCTGCGTATACTGCGTATTTTTCGTGTACTGCGAATGTTGTCCCTGTTGAGTGAGGCCAATTACCTGGCCGCTGCATTGCGCCGTTCCGCGCGCAAAATTTTCGTCTTCTTCGCGCTGATGATCGTCCTGGCTACGATATTTGGCTGCCTGATGTATGTCGCCGAGGGGGCTGAGAATGGCTTCGAGAGCATACCCCAGAGCATCTATTGGGCCATCGTCACTATCACTACCGTAGGCTACGGCGACGTGGTTCCTTTGACTGCCATCGGACGGGCCATTGCGGCCGTGGGCATGCTCATCGGCTACGCCGTCATCGCCGTTCCCACCGGCATTATCACGGCGGAGTTAACCGTCTCGCAGCAGTTCCGCCACGAGCAGGAGTTGCGCAGCTCCCGCAACTGCACAAACTGCGCCTCGGTGGAAAGAGACCCCGACGCCCATTACTGCAGAAGCTGCGGTGCTGCACTACCGCGTCCCGGACATGAACCGGCATGAGCACAAGGAAATACCAATGATCGCCACACCCCTGTTCTCCTATCGCAAATACTGGGCGGAATGCTTCGGTCACGCGCCTGAATTACCGATGTCGCGCCAGGAAATGGATGCCCTGGGCTGGGACAGCTGCGATATCATCATTGTCACCGGTGACGCTTACGTGGACCATCCCAGCTTCGGCATGGCAGTGGTCGGGCGCCTGCTCGAGGCACAGGGTTTCCGGGTCGGCATCATCGCCCAACCGGATTGGACCAACACGGAGGATTTCCAGGTTCTGGGCAAGCCCAACCTGTTCTTTGGTGTCGCTGCCGGCAACATGGATTCCATGATCAATCGCTACACGGCGGATCGAAAACGGCGCAACGACGACGCCTATACGCCGGGCAATACCGGTGACAAGCGCCCGGACCGGGCGGTCATCGTCTACAGCCAGCGACTGCGCGAAGCCTACCGCGATGTGCCGCTGGTGATCGGCAGCATTGAAGCCAGCCTCAGGCGCATTGCACACTACGATTACTGGAGCGACAAGGTACGCCGTTCGATTCTACTCGACAGCCAGGCCGACCTCCTGCTCTACGGCAATGCCGAGCGGGCCATCGTTGACGTCGCCCACCGCCTGGCTGCCGGGGAGCCCATCAATACCATCCGGGATTTGCGCGGCACCGCTTTCGTGCGCAAGAGCATCCCGCCTGATTGGCGGGTCATCGACTCGAGCAGCATTGATGTCATTGGCACTGCTACCCCGCCGCCCAATCCCTACGAGGACACCAGCAGCGAAAAATGCGCTACCAAGGAGCAGGAAACAGGGAGCGCTGATATCCAGCCGGTGACACTGCTGGACCGGGCAGGCAGTGACCAACAAGCCGTCATACGCATTCCACCCTACGAGCAGGTCAGGGACGACGGCGCACTCTACGCGCATGCGTCACGTATATTGCACAAAGAGACTAACCCCTACAATGCCAGGCCGCTGGTGCAGGCCCATGGTGAACGGGAGGTTTGGTTGAACCCGCCACCCATACCACTGGAAACCGACGAATTAGACCGGGTATTCGAATTGCCCTACACCCGCCTGCCCCACAGCGTCTACGGAGAGGCGAAAATATCCGCCTACGAAATGATTCGGCACTCAGTCAATATCATGCGTGGTTGTTTTGGCGGCTGTACCTTTTGTTCAATTACCGAGCACGAGGGTCGCATTATCCAGAATCGCTCGGAGGACTCCATTATTCGAGAAATAGAGCAGATCCGGGACACCTCACCGGCCTTCACCGGTGTTATTTCCGACCTCGGTGGCCCCACCGCCAATATGTGGCGACTGGCCTGCAAGAGCAAGGAAGTGGAGGCCCAGTGCCGCAAGTTAAGCTGCGTATTTCCCGGCATCTGTAAAAACCTCAACACTGACCAGACACCATTGATCCAACTCTATCGCCGCGCGCGGGATGTAGAGGGCGTCAAGAAGGTACTGGTAGCCTCCGGCCTGCGTTATGACATCGCGGTAGAAACCCCGGAATATGTCGAGGAACTGGTGACGCACCACGTCGGCGGTTATCTGAAAATTGCCCCGGAGCACACCGAAGAAGGGCCCCTGGGCAAGATGATGAAACCCGGCATGGGCAGCTACGACCGCTTTAAGGCCATGTTCGAGAAATACTCTCGCGCCGCCGGCAAGGAACAATACCTCATTCCCTATTTCATCGCCGCCCACCCCGGCACCTCCGACGAGGACATGATGAACCTGGCGCTGTGGCTGAAGCGCAACAAGTTTCGCGCCGACCAGGTGCAGACCTTTTACCCCTCACCCATGGCCTCCGCCACTGCCATGTATCACAGCGGCAAGAACCCACTGAAGCGAGTCACGCGTCGCAGTGACACCATGCCCACAGTAAGAAGCCTGTCCCAGCGGCGCTTGCACAAAGCTTTTTTACGCTACCACGACCCGGATAACTGGCCGGAACTGCGCAGGGCCCTCAAAAAACTGGGCAGGAGCGACCTGATAGGCAATGGCAAGATGCACCTGGTGCCGCCACGCCAACCAGCGAAGCGCCACGCAGTGGTTGCTGCCGGTTCAAAACCCTTCGCAACACAGCACACGGGAACGCCGCCTGGCAGGCGCAAGCACAAGCCCCGGCGCTGACTATGTCCTATAATCCTCACTATCACTGTCTCACAGGAGCAGCACAATGACCCTGATACGCCGCTTACTCAGTATAATCCTGATCCTCAGCTGCGGCGCCGCCAGCGCCGGCGCCCCGGCGGTAGAATCCCCTCTACCACTCCTTAACATCAGCGACAGGGGTGAACTATTATTCAAAAATGATGACTTCACCTTTGCACCGTGGCGTTCCGACAGTGGTCCGGGCAAGATACACGTGGTGCAATATTTTGGCGGCACCATGGCCGCCAGTGAGACCTTCAAGCCCTTTACTGACACCTTGCAGGAGACGCTGACACCAGGCTCCTACCATGTCACCACCATCATCAACCTCGATGCCGCCATGTGGGGCACCACCGGCTTCGTAGTATCGGAACTCAAGAAGAACAAACGCAAGCATCCAAATGCCACTATGGTGCTGGACGAAGAAGGTGCCGGTGCTTCGCTATGGGACCTGGGTGATGAAGGAACCGGCCTGGCTATTCTGGATGAACAGGGCACCGTTAAATACTTCACCCGTCAGCCCATGAGCCCCAAGGAAATCCAATCTAACGTGGCACTGATACGCGCCAGCATCGATGGTTAAATTCTTGTTAACTCGCTAACAACACCGCGTATATCAAGTATCATAGCGATCCACGCTGGAGTCGCTATGAACAAGAAAATTATCTATCCCATATTGGTGCTCACCGTCGGCCTGGGACTCGCGGCGTTAATCGGCACCAGCGAGCGCGACGTAACCCCGGTACCCTATGAGCCGATGGCTCCCACCGTCCGCGTTGTCACCGTTCAGTCCGGTACCGAATACCTCAGCATCAGTTCCCAGGGCACTGTACAGCCGCGCAGCCAGAGCGAACTGATCCCCGAAGTTACCGGGCGCGTCACCTCTATATCCAACGCACTGATCAGCGGTGGTTCATTCCGCCAGGGCGATATTCTGTTGCGTATCGATGATGCAGACTACCTGACCCAAGTGGCCCGAAGTGAAGCGGCCTTCAAACGAGCTGAAATCGAACAGGGACACGCCGCTGATGAGCTCAAGCGTCTGGCCAGCTTGCACAAACAACAACTGGCCAGCCAACAACAACTGGACAATGCGCGGCGTACGGCGCAGGTGACCGACGCCAACCTGCTGGAAGCCCAGGCCAACCTGGAGCAGGCCCAACGCGACCTGGCCCGCACGGAACTACAGGCGCCCTTCGATGGACTGGTGCGCAATGAGCACGTAGACCTGGGACAGTTTGTCACCCGTGGACAGAGCATCGGGACAATTTTTGCAACTGACTATGTAGAGGTGCGACTACCCATCTCTGCGGATCAACTGGGCTATCTCGGCTTACCCATATCCACACGGGGACAGATCCCCGAGGCCTTGCGCCCTCCTGTTACCGTGGGGGCAGACTTTGGTGACACCAGGTTATTGTGGGACGGGGAACTGGTGCGGCTGGAAGCGGAGTTCGACGAACGTTCCCGCATGGTATATGGCGTTACGCGACTGCGAATCGAGGAGAGTGAAGAGAGCCCCCCCCTCCCCGTTGGCATGTTCGTACAGGCCGATATTCGTGGCCAGAAAGTAGACAATGTGATTCGCCTGCCGCGCTCGGCGATGCGTGATGACAATCAGGTACTGGTAGTCGATGAGAATAATCGTCTGCACTTTCGACAGGTTTCCCTGCTGCGACTGGAACACGACGACATGCTCATTCGTATTGGACTGGAAGATGGTGAGCAGGTGTGTATCTCACCCATGCAGGCCGTTGTCGAGGGCATGCTCGTCAAGCCCGTGATGGAATAGGAACGCCCCGTCGTGCAAAAACTGATCGCATGGTTTGCCCACAATAACGTCGCAGCCAACCTGTTAATGATGATCCTGGTCGTCGGTGGACTAATCGCCCTTCCCAGTGTGCACCAGGAGGAATTTCCCACTCTGGATGTCGATGCCGTACAAATCAAAGTGGCCTATCTGGGTGCGGCCCCCGCTGAGGTCGAGAGCGCAGTATGCATCCGTATCGAGGAAGCTATTGAAGGCACCGAAGGTATCGACCGTATCAGCTCCGATGCCTCAGAGGGGATTTGCTCTGTTAACGTGGAGCTGGTTTCCGGCCTTGACAAGACCAAGGTCGCTAACGACATCAAAAGCAAGGTCGATGCTATTGATTCCTTTCCTATTGAGACCGAGCAACCCGTCACCGCAGAAGTTTCGCTTATCGCCACAGTGCTACAAATCGCCATATCTGGACAAGCCGACGAACGCACACTAAAACTCATTGGGCAGAAAGTGCGCGATGACATCGCCGCACTGCCGGGCGTGTCCCAGGTAGAACTGCAGTTTGCCCGCCCCTATGAAATTTCGGTAGAAGTCTCCGAGCAGACTCTGCGTCGACATGGCCTGACTTTGGAAGAAATAGGCAGGGCAATTGAAAAAAGCTCCCTGGACATACCTGGTGGCTCCCTGAAAACTGAAGGCGGTGAAATCCTGCTGCGCACCAAGGGGCAGGCTTACCATGGCAGGGAGTTTGAGGACATCGTAGTACTGACCAGAACCGACGGCACCAGCGTAACCCTCGGCGAGATCGCAAGGGTCATCGACGGCTTCGAGGACAGCGATCTGCAGGCGCGCTTTGATGGGGCCCCTGCGGTTTCCCTGAAAGTCTCCCGTGTTGGCCAGGAAGACGTTATGCAAATGGCTGTGCGCGTGAAGGATTATCTGGAACAGGCCCGCAGGGAGCTGCCCGAAGGCATCTCCCTGACCATTTGGCAGGACGAATCCCAGGACATGGTCGATCGTCTGGACGTATTGTCGAAAAACGCACGCAGCGGCCTGCTGCTGGTGCTACTCGTGCTCACCCTGTTTTTGCGTTTTCAACTCGCACTGTGGGTTGCCGCTGGCATACCCGTGGCCCTGCTTGGCGCCGTGGCCATTTTTCCAGTGGCTGGCATTTCCATTAGCACCATGTCGGTAATGGCCTTCATTCTGGTGCTGGGTATCCTGGTTGACGATGCGATCGTGGTGGGTGAACGTGTCTACAGTCATGAGCAGCAGGGCAAGCCCCGCCTACAAGCGGCGATTGAGGGTGCGCAAGAAGTTTCATTACCCGTTTTTTTCGGCGTACTGACCACCATGGCGACGTTTATCCCTATCGTAACCATTCCGGGCCCCATGGGTGGCTTTTTCGCTCCCTTGGGGTTTACTGTTATTATCGCGTTGAGCTTCAGTCTGATCGAGTCACAGTGGATTCTACCGGGGCACCTCGCCCACCGTAAGGCCGAGAAAACCCGTGGTAGCAACCCCCTGCTCAATCGCTGGCTGGCTCTCCAGGAAGCAGTATCAAGCTCCCTTGAGGTAGCGGCGACGAAATACTATCTACCAGCCGTCACCAGGGCGCTGGAATGGCGCTACGTCACTGTGGCGTTTGGCGTGGTAATACTTGCCCTGACCCTGTCACTGTTCGCCAGCGGAAGAATGCAGTTTCAGTTTTTCCCAGGGGTGGAAGGCACGCATCTCTACGCCACTCTCACTATGCCGGAGGGCACACCGGTGGAAAAAACCGCCGGGGCGGTGGAGCGCCTGGAAGCTGCGGCCGAGAGTCTTCGAGAGGAACTGGACCGGGATCAAGCCGCCGGCGAGCCTAGTGCTATATCCCATATATTCAGCAGCGTCGGCTCTTTCATTCCCAAGGGGAGTCTAGGCAACACAGCGGGCGCGCAGAGCAATCTGGCTGAAGTCGGCATCGAACTAAACCTGCCCCGGGACTACTCCGGCACACCCACGAGCGAGTTCGCCAATCGCTGGCGTGAACTGACCGGGGGGATTCCCGATGCCATCGAGCTTGGATTTACATCGGAATCTTTTGGTATCGGTAAGGCGCTTTCCTTTGAGCTATATGGCAAAGACTTTGACGAATTGCGCGACGCGGCGGCGCAGTTGCGTATTGCTTTACAGGGCTACAACGGTGTCATGGATGTCAGCGATACCTTTCGGGCCGGTAAGCAGGAGGTACAACTCACCCTGTTACCCGATGCCCGCAACCTCGGCCTCACCATAAACGACCTGGGGCAACAGGTCAGGCAGGCCTTTTACGGGTATGAAGCGCAGCGGGTACAGCGCGGCACCGACGACGTTCGCGTCATGGTGCGTTATCCCGAGGATGAGCGCCGCTCCCTGGGCGATCTGGAAGCCATGCGCATTCGCACAGCTGACGGCACCGAAGTACCGTTCTCCAGCGTGGCAAAGGCCTCCCTGGCCCGCGGCTATACCACCATACGGAGGGTTGAAGGTAGACGGGTGGTCACCGTCACTGCTGACGTGAATCGCACCATCACCACACCGGAAGCAATCATCAAATCCCTGCGTAGTCAGGAACTGCCGGAGCTCATGGAACGTCATCCGGGCGTGAGTTATGGTCTCGCCGGAGAAGCGGAAGAACGCAATGAGTCGATGAGCTCACTGGTCAGCACATCCATGCTTGCACTGCTGCTGATCTACGCCCTACTCGCCATTCCACTGCAATCTTACCTGCAGCCACTGGTGATAATGAGCGTGATACCCTTTGGCGCTGTGGGTGCCATCCTGGGCCATTTGCTGTTTGGCAGGGACTTGGTGTTTTTCTCACTGCTGGGGATTATCGCGCTGTCGGGCGTGGTGGTGAATTCCAGCCTGGTATTGGTCGACTACATCAACAGGCAGCGTTTGACAGGTCAATCGCTAACCCAGGCAGTAAGCCACGCCGGAAGTGTACGCTTCAGGCCTATCGTCCTCACCAGCGTCACCACATTTGTCGGTTTGACACCGATCATGCTGGATACAACGATTTCGACTCACCTGTTTGTGCCAATGGCTATATCGCTGGCTTTTGGTGTATTGGTAGGTACCTTTATCACCCTGCTGCTGGTGCCCTGTCTCTACATGGTACTTGAGGACTTCCTTGCGCTAATCAGTGGGCGCGAAAAACAGCAGGGTGACTCCGACCTGATCAACTAGCGCCAGAGTGCCGCTTGGTGTGACGGGTCGCCACTGCGGCAAGCGGATCGTCCGGCCAGGGGTGTTTGGGATAACGCCCCTTCATCTCACGCTTGACCTCCTGGTAGCTGCTGCGCCAAAAACCCGCCAGGTCCTGGGTGACCTGCAGCGGTCGCTGCGCCGGGGATAACAGATGCACCTGCAAAGCCACCTCGCCGTCGGCAATGGTCGGAGTGTCTTCGCAGCCAAACATTTCCTGCAGTTTTACCGCCAGTACCGGCGGATTCTGGGCGTAATCTATGGCAATACTTGAGCCTGAAGGCGCTGCCCAACGCTCGGGAGCGAGGCGTTCCAGTTCCAGCGGCAGTGGCCAGGGAAGAAGCGCTCGAAAAATATCCTTCAGGTCGAGGTTCTGGAAGTCCTGCAGGCGTTTCACCTGTCCCAGGTAGGGTAACAACCAACTTTCCAGCGTCTCCAGCAGGGCCTCGTCAGAAAGGTCGGGCCAGGGGTTTTTCTCTGCGTCAGCTTGCGTACGATATAGCAATGCCACCCGGGCCCGCCACTGCTGTAAGTTTTTGCTCCAGGGTAAAATCAACAAGCCCTTCCTGCGGACAACCCCCAGAAGCGCTTCGCCCCGAGCGCCATCGGAGACTTCTTGCAGTGGCTCAGCCGACAGTTGAATACTCCCCACAAGGTGACGCTGCTCCGCTACAAAACGATCTATCCGGTAGTCCCACTCGACATGTTCTTCCTCGGAAACCAGGCCGGAAAGTATTTCATGGAAGGTATCCGGATTGAGTGCGCTGGCGCTGTAAATCCGGTCCGAAGGCTCACCTACATGTCCACCCAACTCCGCGGATGCCAGCCACTCGGAGCCCACCAGACCGTCCTGGGCGGGCAGCATCGCGCTGCGACCATTACTCAACTGGTAGCGGGTGCCATCCCCCTCACTACGCAGGCGCCCGATCCTGTCGGGGTAGGCGCTGGCCAGCAAAACGCCCAGCATATCTCCCTGTGCGACGCCAATGGCAAACTTGCGGGGCTTATGAATTCCACTGGCGAGGCGGGCGAAGCGCCGCGCCTGCTGCCATATGCGTTTGAACCACGCCTGGAATTCGGATGGACATCGGGATTCACCCATCAACATCGAAACGGTGATACGAATATCTACGCCGCGCTCGCCCAGGGGATTGCGCTCAGACAATATCGCCGCAAGCAGGCACGCTGTCTCAGTAGCATGAATATCGCAGCCAACCAACAACATATGGGCGAGGCGCGGGTGCAGGGGCATCTGCGCCAGACGAACGCCGTGTGGCGTAAGCTGCTGATCGCCGGCGTCATTGGTGAAGACCGCACCGCACTTTTCAAGAATCGATACAGCCTGGCCGTAGGGCGCGGCGGGGGGCGGGTCCAGCCACGCCAGCGCCGAATTATCCTCTACGCCCCAGGACAGCAACTGCAGTGCCATGGGTGCCAGATCTGCCTGGAGTATTTCCGGCGTAGCGTGCGCCACCAGGCGCTGGTGCTGTTCTTCACTCCACAGGCGGTAACAGAAGCCCGGACAGATGCGCCCCGCCCGGCCTTGGCGCTGCTCCGCAGAAGCGCGCGATATACGGCGGGTGGTCAGTCGGGTCATTCCCGTAGCAGGATCGAATATTCCCTCCCTGGCCAACCCGGAATCCACTACCACGTTCACGCCCTCAATCGTCAGGCTGGTTTCCGCCAGGTTGGTGGACAACACAATCTTGCGCTGGCCTGAGCGAGCAGGCCGCATGGCGTACTGTTGCTGTTCCAGCGTTTGCCCGCCATACAGGGGAAGTAGCTCCACAGTATCGTCTTGCAGGCGAGACAGGGCCGCATGGAGCTCACGGGTTACACCCCTGATTTCGCGTTGTCCCGGCAGGAAGACAAGAATACTGCCCTCCTGCTCACCCAGGGCGCGCAGTACCATATTGGCGGTGGGCTGAATAATCGAGTCGCGCAACTTATACGGCTCACCGAATATCGTCTGCACGGGAAATTGCCGTCCCTCGGACGAGATCACAGGTGCATTGTCCAGTAATCCAGCCACCGCCTCGCTATCGAGCGTCGCCGACATTACCAGCAGCTTAAGCGGTGGTCCTTCCCGAAACAGCGTGCGCCCCTGTAATGCCAGGGCCAGACACAGGTCAGAATCCAGGTTGCGCTCGTGAAATTCGTCAAAAATAATGAGGCCAATGTCTTCCAGCCCCGGGTCTGCCTGCAGTTTGCGAGTGAGAATACCTTCAGTAATCACTTCAATACGGGTGTGTTCACTGACGCAGCTTTCCAGGCGAATACGGTAACCGACGGTTTGGCCCAGAGATTCACCCAGTAGCTGGGCCATGCGGGCTGCGGCAGCTCGCGCCGCCATGCGCCGGGGTTCCAGCACCAGGATTTTGCGGCCTCCCAGCCAGCCCTGACCCAACATCGCCAGGGGCACAACCGTCGTTTTACCCGCTCCCGGAGGAGCCTGGAGCACGGCTTCATTTCCTTCACCCAGGTGCAGCTTGAGTTGGTCGAGAACCTCGGAAACAGGAAGGTCAATGGTGTCTTTAGGGTACATAGAGCGATAGTACCGGAGCGACGCGCCCGGCGCCATGGCATCAACTAACCTGCGCGGGTTAAACCCGGCTGCGACCGAGCGAGCCACACTGTGTCATTATGGCGCCACACTGGCCGCTATACGTGTAGACAGGGTGATAGAAGCGCTCTGGCCTGTTATGCTTTCGATGCCCGGTTGGCGTACTTGAGGAAATAGCCCATGACTTTATTAGTGCTTGGTATCGTGTTGTTTGCCGGAGTACATTTTATCCCCTCTTTAGCCCCCTCCCTCAAGGAAAAATGGCTGGCAGGGATGGGAGAAGGTGGTTACAAGGGTATATTCTCGCTGCTGCTAATGGGCTCATTTGCGCTCATGATCTTTGGCTGGCGCAGCGCCCAGCCTGATTTCGTCTACTCGCCACCGGCCAATTTGCGCGTCTTCGCACTGGCGCTCATGGCCCTCGCCTTCGTGTTGATGGCAGTCAGTTCGCGTAAGTCCCGACTTCGACTTATCGTACGTCATCCACAACTCACCGGGGTTGCCCTGTGGGGAATCAGTCACCTCCTGCTCAATGGAGACAACCGCTCGATTGCGCTATTTGGGGGCATGACAGCATGGGCCGTGGTGGAAATATTCGCGATTAACAGGCGTGAAGGTGCGTGGATCAAGGAGGAGGCACCCTCCTGGGGCAGTGAGCTGGTGAGCCTGTTGATCGCTGCCATAACGATTGGCGTCATTGTCTACATCCACCCCTGGCTTAGCGGCGTCCCGGTAGTTTAATACTCAGGCAACACCGCCGCCTGTTTACCATTTCACACCAGGGGGTGGCTGGTAGCTTTCCAGCACGCGCACATAGTTTGAGCGTAGAAACGCCGCTGAATCCGTGGCGTTACTCTGGCTGATACTGCCCTTGAGCTGCTCGACTGAATCGTATTCCCGCTCATCCAGCCACTCCTCCAATGCGCGCAACACCACCGCGAGGTGCCCCGGTCCGCGTCGCAACAGAGCGCTACACATATGGGTCACATCGGCCCCGGCCAGCAGCGCCTTGACCACGTCAGGGACATTGTGCACACCACCGGTAATTGCCAGCGAGGTATGAATTCGACCATACAGGATTGCTATCCAGCGGATTCTCATCAATGACTCCTCTGAGGTAGACAGTTTCAGCCGGGGCACAACTTCCAGGGTCTCCAGGTCGATATCGGGCTGGTAGAAGCGGTTAAATAAAACCAGGCCGTCGGCACCCGCCTGCTCCAGTCGGTGCGCAAAGTTCGCCACGGAACTGAACTGGGAGGACAGCTTCATGGCAATGGGTATGGAGATTTTTTCCCGTAGCAAACCCAGTATTTCGACATAGCGATCTTCAACCTCTCGACCATCTTCGCTGCTGGAGGCGGGTATGTAATAGACGTTCAACTCCAGGGCATCCGCACCGGCCGTTTGCAGGGCGTGGGCATAATCAACCCAGCCCCCGGGAGTAACACCGTTGAGACTGGCGATTATCGGTATGCCGAGGCTACTTTTCAGGGTTCCCAGGTGTTCAAGATAATCCTCTTCGTAGCTCTGGTAATCGCCTGGCACTGGATGAAAACTGTCGGCCTCACCATGGCCCAGGGATTGATGCTGGAAAAAGCGGGCGAACTTACCGTCTTCCTCGGCAATTTTCTCCTCAAACAGGGAGTGCATAACCAGGGCGGACGCGCCAGCATCCTCCAGGTGCCGCGCCGTATCCAGGTGCTTGCTCAACGGCGAGGCTGAGGGCACCAGTGGATTCTTCAATTTCAGGCCCAGGTATTCGGTAGATAAGTCTGCCATGTTCAAGCCTCCCCCTCAGGATTTTTTGCCGGCCCCGCCGGTTCACTCGTTACTTTCGCCGCGGCCTTCACCTGCGCTACCGCCACGCCATCCGACCAGTCCAGTTGTGACAACTGTTGGTAAAAGCTGTAGCGGTGTTTCACAAAGCGCTGCTCTTCCTCAAGCAGCCTCTCGGCGACTTCCGGCAATGTGTGCCACAGCATGTTGAAGCGGGTTTCACTCTCGACGTATTCCCGATAAGGCACGCTGGGCGGTTTTGAGTCCATTTTCATTGGCGGCTTGCCCTGCTCAATTTTTCCGGGGTCGAAGCGAAACAGCGGCCAGTGACCACTTTTTACGGCCATATCCTGCTGCCGGTGATTAAAGGACATATCCACGCCATGGGCGATGCAGGGCGAAAAGGCAATAATAAGAGACGGCCCGGGATGTGCCTCCGCCTCCAGGAACGCATTGAGTGTCTGGGTATCCTTGCCGCCATAGGCGACCCGCGCCACGTAAACGTTTTCATAGTCCATCGCCAGCATGGCAAGATCCTTCTTGGGACTGCGCTTGCCGCCCGAAGAAAACTTGGCCACGGCCCCCCGGGGGGTAGCTTTGGAAGTCTGCCCCCCGGTATTGGAGTACACCTCGGTATCCAGCACCAGCAGGTTTACATCTTCACCGGTTGCCAGTACATGGTCCACGCCGCCGTAGCCAATATCATAGGCCCAGCCATCCCCGCCAACGATCCATACGCTTTTGCGACACAAGTTTTCACTCAAGTTAGCGAGCCGCAGGGCTTCGCCTGTACCGATCCCTGTCAATTCTGCGTTGAGTAGTTTTACCCGTTCTCGTTGTTCGTAGATGCCTGCCTCATCTCCCTCATCGGCATCCAGGATATCCCGGGCGAGATCCGGGCCCACCTGGGCGGCGAACTGTTGCAGTAATTCCCGGGCTGCCTGGCGCTGCGTATCGATGGCCAGTCGCATACCAAGGCCAAACTCGGCATTGTCTTCAAACAGTGAGTTATTCCAGGCAGGGCCCCTGCCTTCTGCGGTCGTGGTCCAGGGAGTGGTAGGGAGATTCCCCCCATAGATCGAAGAGCAGCCGGTAGCGTTGGCTACCAACATGCGATCCCCAAACAATTGCGACACAAGTTTGAGATAGGGCGTCTCGCCACAGCCGACACAGGCACCTGAAAATTCAAACAGGGGCTGCAACACCATGGAGCCGGCAATGGTCTTGGTTTTCAACTCGCGCCGGTCGTACTCAGGCAACGACAGGAAAAAATCCCAGTTGTCACTCTCGGCACTGAGTAGCTCTGGCTGGGGCGACATATTGAGGGCTTTACGGCTAACGTTTGATTTATCGCGTATCGGGCAGATATCGACACACAGGGTACAACCGGTACAGTCCTGGGGCGCTACCTGGTAGCTGATGTGGTAACCCTCGGGAAATCCCTTGGCTTTGACTGGCGCGGATTTAAAGCCTGCGGGTGCGCTCTGTAGTGCAGACTGGTGAAATACTTTTGATCGTATTGCGCTGTGGGGGCAGACAAAGGGGCACTTGCCACACTGCGTGCAGATATCGGTCTCCCATACGGGAATCTCCAGGGCCAGGTTGCGCTTCTCATAGGCGGCCGTGCCCAACGGGTAACTGCCGTCATCAGGCAAATGGCTTACCGGGATCAGGTCGCCCCTTCCTGCGATAATCTCCGCTGTAACCTGCTGTACAAATTCAGAGGCACGCGCCGTCAGGCTGGGCTGCACCCGATCCTGGTTCACCTGGGTGCCAACCGTAACCTGATGCAGGCAGGCCAGGGTTTCATCGATGGCCTTGAAGTTCAGCTGGGTGATACGCCGGCCCTTTCGTCCATAGGTAGCCTCAACGGCATCCTTGATCGACTGGATGGCCTCTGCAGCGGGCAGGATGCCCGAGATAGCGAAAAAACAGGTCTGCATAATCGTATTGATGCGCTTGCCCATACCGGTTCTGCCGGCTACGTCATAGGCGTCGATCACATAGAGCTGAAGATCCCGTTCGATAATCTCTCGCTGTACTTTACCCGGCAGACTGTCCCATAGCCTGTCCGCGGGCACTTCCGAGTTCAACAGGAACACCGCCCCCTGCCGAGCAAAATCCAGTACCGGGTACTTATCGAGAAAACCCGGCTGGTGACAGGCGACAAAATTCGCGTCACCGTTGCCAATCAGGTAGCTGGAACGGATTTGAGCCGGTCCAAAGCGCAGGTGGGATATGGTGACAGCTCCCGACTTCTTGGAGTCATAGACAAAATAACCCTGCGCATTCAGATCAGTATTATCGCCGATAATTTTAATGCTGTTCTTGTTGGCGCTGACCGTGCCGTCACTACCCAGTCCATAAAAAACCGCCTGGAAGGTATCGTCGTTGGCCGTGGTGCGCAACGTGTCGTCCCACTCCAGGCTGGTGCCACTAAGATCGTCGTGAATACCAATAGTAAAATGATTCCTGGGGGCGTCCTGTGCCAACTGCCCATACACCGCGGCTATCATGCCCGGCGTAAATTCCTTGGATGACAGACCGTAACGTCCGCCTATAACCAGAGGCATACCGGGGAAGCGGCCGCCACCACCCTGGGAGTCCTGGGCCAGCGCCGTCACCACATCCTTGTATAGCGGTTCGCCGTCTGCTCCCGGTTCCTTGGTGCGATCCAGTACTGCTATCCGGCGCGTGCTCTGCGGCAGCGCCTGTAGCAAAAAGTCCGGTGCGAAGGGCCGAAAAAGCCGAACCTTCAGTACACCCACCTTCTCGCCAGCGGCGTTAAGAAAATCGACTGTTTCGTGCACCGCTTCTGCGCCGGAGCCCATGATAATAATCACACGCTCGGCATCGGGTGCGCCTTCGTATTCGAACAGGCGGTACTGCCGGCCAGTCAATGCGGCAAAGCGGTCCATTTCCGCCTGCACCATTTCCGGCAGCCTGGCATAGTAGGGATTGACGCTCTCCCTGGCCTGGAAATACACATCCGGATTTTGCGAACTGCCGCGCAGCACCGGATGCGCGGGCGACAGAGCCCTGTCTCGATGGGCCTGCACACTGTCGTCATCAATCATGGCGCGCACAGTGTCCTCGGTCACTGTATTGAGCTTGGCCACCTCGTGGGAAGTTCGAAAGCCATCAAAAAAATGCAGAAACGGCACCCTGCTGCGCAGCGTGATGGCCTGGGCGACCAGCGCCAGGTCCATGACTTCCTGGGGACAGTTTGATGACAGCATGGCAAAACCCGTTTGGCGCACTGCCATCACATCGGAATGATCGCCAAAGATCGACAGCCCCTGGCAGGCCAGTGAGCGTGCCGCAATATGGAAGACTGACGGGGTAAGCTCACCGGCTATCTTGTACATATTGGGAATCATCAACAGCAGGCCCTGGGAAGCGGTAAAGGTCGTTGCCAGCGCCCCCGCCTGCAGCGCCCCGTGAATCGCCCCGGCCGCCCCGCCCTCGCTTTGCATTTCCACAACCCGCGGCACAGTACCCCACAGGTTTTTGCGACCCTGTGCGGACCATTCGTCGGCAAACTCCCCCATATTGGATGAGGGCGTAATCGGGTAAATCGCGATCACCTCGTTGGTCAGGTGAGCAATAGTGGCCGCGGCCTGGTTACCGTCGATAGTGACCGTATCCGCTTTTTTCATAACAAACCCCAGAGAAGCTAGATTCACGCTTGCTTAACTATAGTCGCTACGGGCGCAAGGAACGTTGATCAGAATCAGTGTTATGTGGAGTGCGGACAGCAGATCTCGCGGCCGCTACAGACCCTGTACAGCGATAATACGAGAACTACTGCAAGCTTCACGCTGCGGTTTCAGGGCACGGTAGGTCTCACTGGCGTAGAATTCGTCCATGGCTTCAAGCGAGGGGAATTGCACCACGATCAAGCGACCGGGCTGGTAATCGCCCTCGTAGATACGGAATTCACCGCCCCGCGCAAGGTAGTGGGCGCCCACGGCTGACAGCAGGGGCGCTACCTTTTTTTGATAGATTAGATAATCAGCAATATCGTGGACATCTACATCCACAATAGCGTATGCGACCATGTTACCAAGCGCCGGTATTACTATTATTGCAGCCAACATACGCCACACAGGTCACTAAAAACTTGTCCTGCGTCAAGAAAAAGCGACTTACCCAAATACTCAGGAAAGCGCTTAGGGTAGCTCGACTTCCTTGAATGAAAACCGCGTTGGCAAGCGGCCTTTCCAGGGTTTTCCCCCGATCTCTACATAGGGATAGATGAAGTAGTTGAGCGGCGCCTCTGCGCTGGCTTGAGAGACTACGATATCCCTACCCGTGGTAAAGTGGATTCGATCCGCCGGGTGACTGCCATAGAGAGCCTCCCTGTGCTGCGGATGTTTGGCCGCCTCTGATGCATCAATCGGCACCCAGCCCCGCTCAGGTAAATAGAACTGTACCCAGCAGTGATAGCCCCCAATGACTCCCTCAGTGCGGTCCAGGGGCACAGGAAAACCAATTTCAAAACGGGCTGGTATACCTTCTGTACGTGCCAGGGCAACGAAGAGGGCATGGAAATCTGTGCAATTACCATAGCGCTCACTGCACGCCCAGAAAGTATCCCCGTTTCCCCAGCCGGTGCCCACCTTCTTGTACTCTACGTTGTCCACCACCCAGTCATAGATGGCGCGAGCAGTTGCAGCCGGCGAGTCATCGCTGCGCATCTGGTGTATCTCGGCTAAAATCGGCTGCAGCACGTCATGGCCCACCGGCACCAGTGTATTGGATGCGAGGTACTGAGAATCCGTGCCAACCGCATCGTCACCCGCGCCACTGGCAGTGACCAGGTCCCGCTCTACCACCCAGGAAAGAGTCACACTGATGGGCTGGTCGTTTCCTGCACCCCGGTGCAGATGGTAGTAGCCATTACCGTAGGTGGAATCCACTCCTTGCCTGGCCGGCAGGGAAGACTCCAATTGCGGCACCAGGATCCGCTGCCCCACATCCTGCCGAGGTAATGGAAGGTAGATATCCACGCTCTGGTCGGCGGGAAAATCCGCAGGCAGAACTTCATAGGAAAATTTGAAAACCCGGACATCAGGCGAGGACGCCAGACCCGGTAAGGCAAGCAGGCACGCGGCCCAGAAAAAAATTATGCGCAAGTGGAGGCAGCTCCTGAGGGGGACTTGAAAAAGCGCAGGATTATCGCAAATATCTTCGCCCCAGGCTAGCTATCCACTGCACCCTTGCAAGCTATGGACTACAACGGGTACTTAAAACCAATACACTGTTCTGTGTATTCCCACAAGCGTTGTGCGGCGTCATCGTCCTGGGCCCATGGCTTGGGCTTGGCCTGCCTGGAGTTGGCAAAGTAGGCACCACTGACGTTGGCTACTTCATCGCTACAGCACAGGTAAATGGAAGTCTGGGCGCCCTGCTCTGGGCTGCGAAAAAAGGGCTTGAGCAAACGCGGCAACCAACTGCTGAAGAAGCCTTCATTCTGTGTACCCAGGGAGGTTGCCACCGCCCCGGGATGCAGGCAGTTTACAGTAACTCCCTGTCCTTCGAGTCGAGCTGCCAGAGTGCGGGTAAACAGGATGTTGGCCAGTTTGGAACGGCCGTACTCACGAAACGTCTTGAAGCCATTCTCGGCCTGCATATCCTCGAACCCCATGCCTTTAACAAAGACATGGGCGTCGGATGCCACATTGACGATGCGGGCAGATTCCTGGTCAAGCAGTAGCGGCAACAACTTACCGGTCAACAGGAATGGTGCGAAATGATTGACGGCAAGGGTTTCCTCAAAGCCATCAACGGTCTCCTTGCGCGAGGTGTTGACCACACCAGCGTTGTTGAGCAGCACATCAAGCGGCTTCTCCAGCGCAAGGATTTCCTCGGCCGCTCGCTCGACACTGGCAAGTTCCGCCATGTCCATAATAATGATAGACGGCTCCAGGCCCCCGGCAGCAACTATCTCCTGCTGTAGTTCCCGGGCCTTTTCAGGATTGCGACACAGCAGCGTCAATTGCGCCCCACGACGCGCCAACTCCAGGCTGGCGGACCGTCCAATCCCGGCCGTTGCGCCAGTAACGGCCACCTGTTTACCCTGCATACCAGACTCCCATAAGTGACGTTAAATGACGGGTCACTCTAGCGCAAAAGCTGGCGCACAGAAACCGTTAGCAGACAGGGAGGAAACCCTATGCCACACAGGGGCAAATGGCTATAATCCTAGTTCAGCAAAGGCTATAGAAACCATGTCCGTATTTGATAAAGACAAAGACCCCCTCGGTAGCAAGAAGGCACTGGAGCAGCATATCGCGCGCGCATTGGCGGTTGAAACCCCCAGCGGGCTGGATGTGGAACTCAACTACCGCATCATTAAGCGCCTGTTCAACCCCATGGTTGTAGGAGCGGAAAAAATCCCTGAACAGGCCTGCCTTTTTGTCGGCAACCATTCCCTGTTTGCACTGGACGGCATGATTACCGGGCCCGTATTCCTGAAGGAACTCAACCGCTTTCCACGCGCCATGGGAGACAAGTTCCTGTTTGGCAACAGCCGCGTGGCTGATTTTGTGATGAAAAGTGGTGTCGTCATGGGACACCCGGAAGTCTGCACAGCCCTTATGGAGGATAGACAGGATCTGCTGTTGTTCCCCGGTGGCGCCCACGAAGCGGTCAAGCCCGCCAGCGAAGTCTATGAACTGCAGTGGAAAGAGCGCTACGGCTTTGTCAAACTGGCCGCCAAACACGGCTATACCATAATGCCCTTTGGCCTGGTCGGTCCGGACGAATTCTACGGCCACTACATCGAGGGGCAGGACCTTCCCGATTCTGCCCTGGGCCGCCTCCTGTCCCGACTTGGCTTGCTGACAGATGATATCCGTGCGGACATTCTACCGCCGGTGCCGGTGGGAAGCCTGGGCACCCCGTTTCCCAAACCACAGCGCTGCTACCTGGGGTTTGGCGATCCCGTCGACCTTGCCCAGTACAAGGGAGAAAGACTGACCAAAACCCGGCTGCACGACATTCGTACAGACGTGGCGGAACAAATTGAAATGCAGTTAGCCGAATTACTATTTACCCGGGAACAGCACAAGGGCAAAGACAGCCTGCTGCGTCGTTTGCTGACGATTTAGCACGCACCTCCTATCCGGCCTATTCCTCCAGCACTCTTGCCAGGCGTTCCGGACGGCGCCAGGTGCCGCCCAGCAGACGCCCCAGGTAAAGGGCCGCCAGCGTGAGTAACATAGCCACGAATACCCACCAGGATACCCTGGGGCCATAGTCAGACACCACAATCACGTAATACTGGGCAAGTAGCATCACCCAGTGAACCGAGGTTGACGTAATCATTATCCAGCGAGTATCACCCGCACCGCGCAGGGCACCTCCGGCGATCAAGATAATGGCGTCGGCCATCATGTAGGTGACCAGCCCGATCATCATATGATCAGCCAAGGCCTGTATCTGTGGGAAGCTTTCTTCGTTGGTGTCAAACACGCCCACCAGGGAACTGCGAAACACCAGAAACACAATGGCCAGCACGGAGGAATAGCCCAGCGCCACTACAAACCCGGATGAAATCACCTGGTTGGCGCGGCCCATATCGCGGGCACCGACAAAGCGACCAATCAGGCTCATCACACCAATGTTCAAGCCAATCATTGGGATAAAAGAAAGCATGTCCCAGTTGAAGACAATCGCCATGGCGGCACCCTGGACGACACCATAAGACTGGAACAAAAGGAGAAACAGGTTGAAGGTTGCGGTATTCATGAAGGATTCGAGGCCTGAGGGCATACCCAAACGCAGATAGCGGCGCATAATACTTTTGTCAAAGCGCCAGGAGAGCCGCACACTGAACTGCTGCTGGTGCGCTGGTGACAGGTAGAAGTACAGGAACAGGCCAATGCTGAATACAGTGGCGACCACAGACCCCACAGCCGCCCCGGCTATGCCCATCTCAGGCATGTTGAACTTGCCAAATATCAACACCCAGGAAAGCGGTATATTCAAGGCAGTACCCAGTAAGTCGGAGATCATCACCACCCGGGTACGTCCAATGCCGGAGAAATAGCAGGCCAGGCAGGCTTTAAGCAGCGTAAACAGACTACCGGCCATCAGTACGCGGAAGTAGACCTGCTCCAGCGGCACCTGTGCAGGGTCGTGCCCAAGATATGCGAAAGCATCACCACCCCAGTAGGCAACCGCCAGCAGCAGTGGAAAACTGGCCAGTGCAATCAGCACGCCCTGGGTTGTCACCCGGGGACACTTCTGCAGTTCCCCCGCGCCATAGTACTGCGCCACCAGAGCATTGGCGTAGGTAATCAGCCCCATGAACAGGGAAATACAAAAAAACGAGGCTACGCCCCCGCCCAACGCCGCCGCTATATGTACGGAATCAATGTGGGACATAAACAGTCGATCAGTAAAGATCATGACCGCAAATGCCCCCTGGGAGACCACCATGGGTAGCGAGAGACTGAGTAACTGGCGCAGCGTAGCAGCAGAGATTAGTTTCACGGCCAGCGGAAAACCTGCTGTAGGGGAAAAATGCAGCCAATACAATAGCACAGCGTGCCTGGGCCAAGTGGCCAAGCGATCAGGCATTTTTTAAAGAAGATAGAAATAAATCTGTGAAACCGGTTACGTTTAGCGATTACACTAGCCGCCTGTGAACAACAATAAAAAGTACAGCCCAATGAAGACTGCTGCCCAAAATGCCTACGACTCACCCTCCGCGCGCTATTACGCCCTGGTACTCCTGACCATCGTATACGCCTTCAATTTTATTGACCGACAATTACTGGCCATCCTGCAGGAGTCCATCAAAGCGGATCTGGGCCTTTCTGATGGCCAGCTGGGTTTGTTGGCTGGCTTTGCCTTTGCGGTATTTTATGTCACTGCGGGAATACCGATCGCCCGCTGGGCGGACCACTCCAATCGTCGCAATATCGTGGCCGGATCGGTTTTTCTATGGAGCCTTATGACCGCTGTTAGCGGATTCGTTAACAATTACGCACAGCTGCTGGCAGCGCGAATTGGCGTTGGCGTCGGTGAGGCGGGAGGCAGCCCACCCTCTCACTCCATCATCTCGGATATTTTTCCGCCACATAAGCGCGCTACCGCCCTGGGCTTTTACTCCACTGGAGTCAATATCGGGATTTTGTTCGGCTTTTTGCTGGGGGGCTGGCTAAACGAATACTTTGGCTGGCGAGTCGCTTTCATGGTGGTTGGCGGGCCCGGTATATTGCTGGCGATCCTGGTGCAAACAACACTTGCCGAGCCAATCCGGGGACTCACAGAAAAACAGGGCAGCAACGACGGGGAGGTTCCATTTGGCAAGGTGCTGTCAATTCTGTGGAGCAGGCGTTCTTTTCGGCACATGGCATTTGCGGCGGCCTTGAACGCATTTTGCGGCTACAGTGCCGCCAGCTGGACGGCCTCCTTCATGATTCGCAGCCATGGCATGTCGACCGGCGAACTGGGCACCTGGCTGGCGCTGATTTCAGGCTTATGTGGCGCGATTGGTGTATTTTGCGGCGGACTTGTCGCGGACAAACTGGGTGCCAATGATAAACGTTGGTATATGTGGGTGCCCGCTATCGCGGGTCTGATCTCCCTGCCATTCATGGTTTTTGTCTATCTCGCCCAAAGCCCCTATATGGCCCTGTCCTTATCGATCGTACCCGGTCTTTTACATAACGTTTACCTGGGTAGCACCATCGCCACCACACATAGCCTTGTTGGACTGAGGATGCGCGCACTATCGTCAGCGGTCCTGTTCCTGATTCTAAACCTGATTGGCATGGGTCTTGGACCACTGCTGATCGGCCTGCTGAGTGATTATCTCGAGCCGACCTGGGCCAATCATTCCCTGCGACAGGCGATGCTCTACCTCGTGCCTGCGGTTATGGCCTGGTCAACGATTCACTTTTTCCTGGCGGCGCGTCCCCTGCGGGAAGAACTGGAAATAGTGCCGTCTTAGGAAATCCCGGCAATACCAACGGCTTCGCGCACTTTTTGCATGAGTGAAGCACTGTGCTCCCGGGCACGCTCAGCGCCTTTTTGCAAAGTGCTTTCGATATAGCCGGGATCGTCCATCAAGCGATTGTAGTTTTCCCTGGCTTGCGCCAGTTCCCCATTGACCAGTTCAAACAACTGTTTCTTGGCTTCGCCCCAGGCGATGCCATTGTCAAAATCACGACGCATACGGGCCGTTTCTTCGCTGGATGCAAAGGCGGCCCACACCTGGAAAACTGTCGAGTCATCGGGATCTTTTGGCTCGCCGGGCTCCAGCAGATTGGTCTTGATTTTATTAATCGATTTTTTCAACTGCTTTTCGGTTTGAAACAGTGGAATGGTGTTGTTGTAGCTCTTACTCATTTTTCGCCCATCGAGGCCCTGCAACACGGCGACGTCGTCTCCTACCACCGCCTCTGGCAGGGTAAATACATCGGCAAAATTATGATTAAAACGTTGGGCGATATCCCGAGCCATTTCTACGTGCTGTATCTGGTCCCTGCCCACGGGAATTCTTTGTGCGTTGAACATCAGTATATCCGCGGCCATTAGCACGGGGTAACTGAACAAGCCCATAGTGATGCCGTAGTCGGGGTCCTCCCCCGCTTCTTCATTGGCCTGCACAGCTGCTTTATAGGCATGTGCTCGATTCATCAGTCCTTTGGCCGCATTACAACACAGCACCCAGGTAAGTTCGGTGATTTCAGGTATATCCGATTGGCGGTAGAACACCGCCTTGTCCGTGTCCAGGCCCAGGGCTAACCAGCTGGCGGCAATTTCCTTACTGGATTGTTGCACCAGCGTGGGGTCCTGGCATTTGATCAGCGCATGGTAATCGGCAAGAAAGAAAAAGGAGTCCTGCGACGGGTCGAGGGAAGCTTGTATTGCCGGGCGGATAGCGCCGACATAGTTACCCAGGTGAGGTGTCCCCGAGGTAGTAATACCGGTGAGTACGCGTTGTTTTGCCATAGCGATCTGGTGGCCTGCAAAAGGCGCCAATGATACTGCTATTAGTGCCTACTTGCTATGCCGGGAAGCCATGGTCTCACTGAATAACCGGGCATACTTTGGCGCCAGGGATGCCAGGCTGAAGCCTGTGACATCAGGAACCGGGACTTCAGCATTCTGCAATCCAGACGCCAGCTGCAGAATCAATTCAGTCGCAGCACACGCCTCCACATTGCTATCTTCCAGGTCGCTGGAATAGATAAATTGCGCTGGATAGTTTTCCGGGTAGACCAGCCGGCCTGGCACTACAGGCAGGCAACCACAGGCTACGGCCTCCTGTACCGCCAGCCCCTGGAATTCATGCAGGGACGTGGATAAAACAATATCAGCGCCGGATAGCAAAGAACCGTAGGCCTCTCTGGACTCGACATAACCAAACTGCACCAGCCGGTGCCGGAACCCTGCTTCAATCTGCTCGAACACCTGGGGTGATTGCCGGAATTGCTGCCCCGTCACAGACAATTCGTAATCCTGCTCCGCCTGCTCCAGGCGATGCAGTATACGCAGCAGGCCGTCGCCGCCCTTATCGTGTTCAAAACGACCCAGCCAGCAAAGGCGTAAGGGGCGCAGTGGCCAACTGCCGGATGTCCAGGGCCACACGGCTGTGGTTTCTGCCACCGGTGGTTTATCGCAGGGAACAGCAAGCACGGAGGACTTTTCCTGCAATACACCCGGCAAGTCGCGCGGCACGTGGTCAGGTAGCCGGGCCATGAGATCTGAGCAGCCCTGCAGGAAGGTACGCATGTTGTAACGGGAGTTAAACACAATACGGTCCGCCGCCAGCGCTGAATAAATACTGACCATCTGGGCTTCGAGCAAACTGTGCTGCCGATTCCCCCGTGGATACTCAAACTGGTTCTCGTGAAAATAGACGATTGCAGGGATCGCCGCAAGGGCCGGCACCAGGCCGCGGAGTGTGGCCAGGTCGACCATGGAGGTCGCAATAAGGAGATCGTATTCCACAGCGAGTTTTTGCGGCTCTTGCAGCGCCCAGTACAGAGGGTTGCCGCGAACCCGCCAGCTAAAGTGACGCGGCGGCAGGCTCAATATCTGCCACTCCCATGAGGGAAACATGTTTTGCAGGCTGAGTTGCCAGTGCACATGACTGGCTGCCGCATAGGCCGACAGCAACAGAACCCTCATCGCCTGCGCCTCAATTGGCGTATAGCGGGCCCGGATGGTTGTAGAACCGGCCCAATACCCGGCAGAGATCCCAGGCATCACTGGCACCGGCAAGTTCTCGAATGGAGTGCATGCCAAGGGTGGGCACGCCGATATCCAGGGTACGAATTCCGGTCACGCCAGCCGTAATAGGCCCGATAGTACTGCCACAGCCCATGTCACTGCGCACCACGAAAGACTGCACCGGCACTTCCTCCAGGGCAGACAACATGCGAAAAAGCCCACTGGTCTCGCTACTGGTGGCATAGCGCTGGCTGGCATTGACCTTGATGACTGGCCCCTTGTTGAGCAGCGGACCATGATTATCATCGTGACGGTCGGCAAAGTTGGGATGAATCCCGTGTGCATTGTCCGCAGATATCATCATGGAGCGATTTGCCAGGGCAGCGTAATCCTCAGTATTTCCCGCAAGGCGTTGCAGCACCGAGCTGAGCAGTGGGCCCTGGGCACCGGCTGCTGAGACGCTGCCGACCTCCTCATGGTCATTGCACACCAGCAGTGAACTGTGAGCTCCGTCGCTCTGCAGTAGTGACTGCAGGCCGGTAAAACAGCTCAGCAGGTTATCCAGGCGAGCGGAGGCAATAAACTCCTGCTGCATACCGATCATTGCCGCCGCCTGGGTATCGTAAAATGACAATTCATAATCCAATACCTGCTCGACATCGCTACCCGGATACTCTTTTAACAGTTGCAGTTTGAGCAGCGAGCGCAGGTCGGCCTGCTCTTCCTTTCCCAACAAGCAGAGCACAGGCACAATATCCTTCTGCGCGTTTATCTCGCGTTTCTTATTGGCTTCCCGGTCCAGGTGAATCGCCAGGCTGGGGACAGTGGCGATGGCTTCGCGAAAATCCACCAGGCCTGTTTTAAGCTGCCCGCTGGTGGACTGGTAACTCACCCTCCCCGCCAGGGATAAATCTCGATCAAACCACGGGTTGAGCAAGGCGCCGCCATACACCTGCACGCCCAATTGCCAATAACCGTGACGTGCGACCTCCGGGTTTGGCTTGACCATGAGACAGGGGCTGTCGGTATGTGCGCCCACCATACGCATACCGTCTGTCGGGGAGGAGTCCCTGCCAATAATGAATGCGACAATTGAGCTATCGTTGCGCAGCAAATAGTATTTGCCCCCTGCAGCAATATTCCATGCAGTGCTATCTTCCAGCTTCTCGAACCCGGCCGCAGCCAGGCGCGCAGCCATTTCCACCACGGCGTGAAAGGGTGTGGTTGCGACCCCCAAAAACTCACAAAGCTGCCGGTTGAACTCGACCTGGTTCATAGTATGTCCTCTATCCTGTCAAATACCTGGGAATAAGCCGTAAAGCGCTGCGGGGCCTGCCACTAATCCTGCCGCTGCATGCGGGCAAAAAGGCTGGAGGTATCCCAGCGCCGGCCACCCATCTCCTGCACCTCGGCATAAAATTGATCAACCAGGGCCGTCACCGGCAAATCAAGCCCCATCTTGCCACTCTGCGCCAGCACCATGCCCAGGTCCTTGCGCATCAAATCCACTGCGAAGCCATGATCATATTCCTGTGCCAGCATGCTTTCGTGGCGATTATCCATTTGCCAGGACTGGGCCGCACCCTGGGATATCACTTCGATAACCGCGGCAGTATCGAGGCCAGCGCGCTCACAAAATGCCATTCCTTCAGCCAGCCCCTGCAACACACCGGCAATACAAACCTGGTTTACCATTTTGGCCAGCTGCCCCGCTCCGCTGGGGCCCAGCCATTTAGTGCAGCGCGAATATGCTGCAATTACCGGTTGAACTTTGTCATAAACAGCTGCATCACCGCCCACCATGACTGTCAATGTACCGTTTTCAGCACCTGCCTGCCCTCCCGAGACCGGCGCATCGAGAAAATCTACGCCGCGCAGCGCAGCCTCCGCTTCCAGCTCCCTGGCAATTTCTGCAGATGCTGTGGTGTGGTCGACAATAACCGCACCCTTGTGCAACCCTGCCAGTATGCCACGCGCAGACAACATGACTTCCCGTAGATCATCGTCATTGCCCACGCACACACAAACCAGCTCGGCACCACTAGCCGCGCCCGCCAGTGTGGATGCCATCTGGCCACCGTACTGGGCAACCCAATCACGCGCTTTTTCTGCGGTACGGTTATAAACACATACCCTGTGGCCTGCCATCTGCAAATATCCCGCCATCGGATACCCCATGACGCCAAGGCCTACAAACGTAACATTCATCTCATGTCCTCAACGTGGCAATGCGATTAGTACATCCAGAGAAAAAACAACAAAGCCGCCAACGCGACCCGATAGTACACAAAGGGCATCAGGCCCAAACGATCGAGCAAACGCAGGAAGGCAGCAATACACAAATAGGCTGCCACCGCAGAAACCACTGCGCCCAGCGCTAGCACCGACCAATCAACAATCGTGTCAGCAGAAGCAAGCTCCCAGGCCTTTAATGCGCCGGCACTGGCAATAATTGGAATTGAGAGCAGGAAGGAGAAGCGGGCCGAGGCCTGGCGATCCATCCCCAGCAGCAGCGCTGCTGTCATCGTGACGCCCGACCGCGACACCCCGGGAACCGGGGCCACAGCCTGGGCCAGGCCAATCAATAGTGCGACAGGCAGGGTAAGCACTGTGGCAATCCTGTTGCCCCTTGCGCGCCGATCAGCTACGCCAAGCAGGAGACCGAAAAGCAATGTAGTTGTGGCTATGACTGGCAGCGTGCGCAAGTGCCCTTCTATGAAGTCACCCGCCAGCAATCCCACCAGACCTGCTGGCACGGTGGCAAATCCGAGATACCACACCAGGCGACTATCGTCGTTGGCGGCCCCACCGACCAGCGAGCCGCACCAGGTAGCCCCCATACGCAGTAAATCGTCCCGGTAGTAAAACACCACGGCGGACAGAGTACCAACATGCACGGCGACATCAAACGCCAGACCCTGGTCGGGCCAGCCCAGAATGAGAGACGGGATAACCAAATGAGCGGAACTGGAAATAGGCAGAAACTCGGTGAGCCCCTGTAGTATCGCCAGGAATATGGCCTGGTAAACATCTATCACTTGCGCTTCCCCTGTTCCGAAATTTTCTTCCAGGAAATTTCATCCCTGACGTAGATGGGTTGGACCTGCCGGGGCGTTTGAGTTTCACCTCGCTGCAGCATTGCAATTGCCAGGGGAACAAGGTCCTGAGCAGCGGGCAGCAGCTCACTATTATGGCTGAAAATTCGAGCGGCAAATTGTGCCGGGAAGGAATCAATAAAGCGTAGGCCACTGCCGACGCCAAACAGTGGACCTGAATAAGCATAATTGAGATCCCCGGGCGCGCAAACCTGTGGCCCCTCAACTAAAACCGCGAGGCCTGCATTAAACTCATAGACAGCGCTATAGACTTCATTGATGCGCGCATCCAGGGAGCAAAGCAGGGTAGCATCCGGTGCGGCAACACCCTGTGCGGCAACATCCTGTGCGGCAACATCCTGTCGCAGAGCAGTCTGGGCAATCGCCGCCAGCGTAGAGACGGCCACAACAGGCAGGTCGTTGGTATAGGCCAGGCCTTGCACAGCACTGGCAGCGATGCGCAGACCGGTAAAGGAACCCGGGCCACAGCCATAGGCGATTGCATCAATACCATGGCTGCGTAAATCCCCGTCTGGAAGAAGCTCCCTTAGCATGCCAAACAGCAGCTGGTTATGCTGCCGTGGTGCATACTCGTAACGTTCCGTAATTTGCCCGTCGATGGCAACGGCAACTGAGCAAGCATCAGTGGATGTATCTATGGCTAAAATGCCAGTCATTACCTTTCCTATCGCCTGCGCTGTTATCTATGCTTTGCAGCACCAAGCTGTTACGGTAGCAGCGGGTAATTATCACACAGCAAGCTGCTGGTAAAAACTACTACGCGCTCGAAAACATCAATATCGTATGGATTCCTTAACACACAAACCGGAAATCACCGGGCTTATACTGGCGGGAGGTGCGGGACGCCGGGTAGGCAGACGAGACAAGGGGTTGATCGTATGGCGAGAAAAGCCCCTGGTAGAACACGTACTGCATCGCCTTGGGACACAAGTGGGGCAACTACTGATCAGTTGCAACCGCAATATACCTGACTATAAGCGCTATGGTGTCCCGACAGTGTTGGATACGCGCATGAACTTCCAGGGTCCCCTCGCAGGGCTGGAAGCTGCCTCGCAGGTAATAGGGACGGAATTCCTTATTGTAGTGGCCTGTGATATTCCCTTGCTTCCGCTCGATCTGGTTCCCCGCTTGATCTCTCCACTTATCGAAAAAAATGCTGATGCTCCAGAACTGAGCTACGCACACGATGGTACCAGGGGGCAGTACCTCTGCGCGGCGATGAGACGACGCTGCCTACTTTCCCTTGCGGATTTCCTGGAACAGGGCCATCGAACGGTACACCATTGGTACGAGAATCAGGAAGCCGTAAGCGTGGACTTTTCGGACCAGAAGAGTTCCTTCAGCAACTTTAACAAACTGCAATAGTCGCTCGACGTGCTTAGCCGCGTATAAGCACCCGCGGTAACTATTTCTCCGTGACCATAAAAAAACCCGCCGCAATCTCTTGCGGCGGGTCTTATTGCCTTAAGCGGCTATTACTTCTTCCTGGCTTTGGCCTTTGGCTTTGCTTTAGCCTTTGGCTTCGCTTTGGCCTTTGGCTTTGCTTTAGCCTTTGGCTTTGCTTTGGCCTTTGGCTTCGCTTTGGCCTTTGGCTTTGCTTTGGCCTTTGGCTTCTTGGCCTTGGCTTTAGCCTTGGGTTTGGCTTTTGCAGAGGACTTGGCCGCTTTCCTGACACGGGCCGCCAGCTTCTTGGCAGCGGCCCGGGCTTTCGCCTCAGCCTTCTTCTCGGCCGCTTTGGCTTTGGCCACTACTTTACGCTCGGCCGCCAGCAGTTGCTGCTGATGCTTTTTCTCAATGGCTGCAAGCTTTTTCATATCTGCAGACATACGGGACTTCATCCACTTTTCCGCATGCTTGGCTAGTGCCGCGACCTTGTCGCGTTCTGCCATAGCCGCTAACTCAAGCTTCTTCGCCAGCACTTTTTCCTGTGCCGCGACGCGGTTGGCCTTCAGCTGCGCCTCTGCAGCTAACTTGTTAGCCCGATCACGGGCAGTGGCGACTCGGGCGCGAAGCGCCTTTATACGCACAGAAGACCTGGCTGATGCGTTGGAAGCGGCCTTGGCAGCGCGCTTATTCGCAGCCGTCGCTTTCTTCGCTACAGCCTTGCGCGCGGCGAGCACTTTCTTGCGCGCAGCAGCGAGTGCTTTCTTTTCCGCATCCATTGTTTTCTGTAGTTTTGCCAGAATATCATTTGCCTTCGCAACTACGGGCGAGACCGGCGTCTTTTTAGCTGGTGCCTTTTTTACAGCAGCCCTCTTTGCAGGCGCTTTACGTTTCACTTTTTTAACTGCCACTTTACGCTTCGCCGGTGCTTTTTTCCGAGCGCTCGTGACCCGCTTTTTTACTGTTTTCTTTTTAGCCGTTGCCATTACGCAAATCTCCAAACTGTTAACGAGGTTACCGCACTTCGAAAATAGCAATAATATCCGGTAGTTACAATAGTGAGAACTGCACAATATCTAAAGCTGTGCAGGCAGTTTTTGCAATATGTAAAAACAAAAAAGGGAGCCAGACGTGGCTCCCTTTTCGATTATCTCCTTTAAACACTAACCCAGGGTTGTAAATACCTTATCCCGGATAGACTCAACAGTGCCGACACCCTCGACCTTATGGTAACCAGGCGCGCCGTCTCCAGACAGGTTTTGGTAAAAATCAATCAGGGGGCTGGTTTGCGAATAATAGACTTCCAGACGTTTGCGTACGGTTGCCTCGGTATCATCATCGCGCTGTACCAATGGCTCACCCGTTTCATCATCCAGGCCATCCTGTTGTGGTGGGTTGTAACGCACATGATAGACACGACCTGAGCCGGGGTGCACGCGCCGACCACTCAGTCGCGCAACAATTTCTTCGTCATCCACCGCAATTTCCACTACATGGTCTATGTTTACACCGGCATCCACCATTGCTTCAGCCTGCGGAATAGTGCGTGGGAACCCATCAAACAGGAAGCCCCCGGCACAGTCATCGTCCAAAATACGTTCCTTTACCAGCCCAATAATAATCTCATCGGAAACCAGGCCACCGGCATCCATTACCTTCTTGGCCGCTATCCCAAGATCGGACTGCGCCTTAACCGCCGCGCGTAACATGTCACCCGTGGAAATTTGTGGAATGCCATATTTCTCGCAAATGTATTGTGCCTGCGTACCTTTACCCGCGCCTGGAGCGCCCAATAAGATCAATCGCATGTTGGTGATTCCTCTACATTATCCGGTGTCAAAAGGTTGTACGACAAACTTGAAAATGGAGACATTGAAAGCGCGATAACCATACACAGCGCATTAAAAGGTTACAAGTCCTCCTTTTGAGCCGCCGTCCACTCCTTGGCGCGACGCCACAATTGATCGAGCTGCTGCTCATCCAATGTTCCCAGGGTGCTACCCTCTTTCTCGGCTATAACTTCCATATAAGAGAAACGTCGTTCAAACTTTGTTGAGGATAGACGAAGGCTTTCTTCCGCATCCAGTCCCAAATGACGGGCGAGATTGACACAGGTGAACAGGACATCGCCCATTTCCTCATGAATCTCGTTGGACTGGGCGCTGGCCAGCGCACAGCGCAACTCATCTACCTCTTCCTGTAATTTATCTAATACTGCTGCGGCATCTGGCCAATCGAAATTGACCTGCGCCACACGCTTTTGCAACTTTTGCGCCCTGGGTAAGGCGGGTAGCGCAACAGGCACATCGGCTAAAATCCCGGTCTGCTGCTTGTTGTCACGTTCAGCCTGCTTGATTGCTTCCCAACTCTGTTTTACCTCGGCCACTGAGGTGCGCGCATTCACTATTCCTTCCAGCTGGCCGTCTGCGAAAACGTGAGGATGCCGGCGAATGAGTTTGTCCACCAATGTATTCACTACCGTAGCAAAACTAAAATGCCCCTGCTCCCGCCCCAACTGGGAATAGAAAATCACCTGGAACAGGACATCGCCAAGTTCCTCCTCCACATGGGCATAATCCTCATGTTCTATCGCTTCTGCCAGCTCATAGCACTCCTCCAGGGTGGAGGGCACTATGCTCTCGAAGCTCTGCGCAATATCCCAGGGACAACCGGTCTGTGGGTCACGCAGCCGCTCCATAGTGCGCAGCAGGTCAGGCAATGAATACTTGTTGCGCTCCATGGTGCTACCTACTCCGACACGCGCACTGCAGAAACCACATTCTTCAGGCGATCGATGCGCTCCAGCAACTTGGACAGGGAACCCAGGTTTGGAACTTCGACCCGCATGCGCATGGTTGCAGTATTGCGCTGTTTATTGGTCTGGGTGTTTACAGACAGGACATTGATACGGGCATTGGCAAACAAGCCGGTGATATCCCGCAACAGGCCATGGCGGTCATAGGCTTCAATGGCGACATCCACTTCATAGTGGGCGCTGGGGGCCACACCCCACTCTACCTCTATAACCCGCTCCGGGACGCCCTCCTGCAGCTTTAACAGCCTGCCACAATCAGCGCGATGAACACTAACACCTCGAGTTTTGGTGATAAAACCGGTTATGGCATCGCCGGGCAGGGGCTTGCAACAGCCCGCCATATTAGTGAGAAGATTGCCAACGCCCCTGACCTGCACCTGGTCCCGATAAGCACCGCCTGAGGGCTTCGCCAGGCGCAGCTGCGGCTCGGGCTTGCTTTCAACCAGCCCCTGCGCGGCATTTAACGCCCGTGCAGACGGGAGATCCCCGGCACCTACAGCGGCATACATATCTTCTACTGAATTGAACTGCACTTTCCTGGCAATGCGCTGGTAATCCACACTGGTCAGAGCCAGGCGCTTGAACTCTTTTTCCAGCAAATGCCGCCCCGCAGCAATATTTTCGTCTCGAGCCTGGCTCCTGAACCAGTACTGTACCTTGGCACGGGCGCGAGACGTGTTGATATACCCCATTTCCGGCTGCAGCCAGTCGCGCCGGGGGCGCTCTTCATTACTGGTCAGCACCTCTACCCGCTCGCCTGTCTGCAACTTGTAGGTCAGGGGAACGATGGATCCATTGACTTTCGCGCCACGACAGCGGTGCCCGATCTCCGTATGAACGTGATAGGCAAAATCAAGGGGCGTAGCACCATGCGCAAGATTAACCACATCGCCATTGGGAGTGAACGTATACACCCTGTCCTGGGCCACGTTGAAACTGAATTGCTCGGCGACACTGCGGGCATCGCCGGTTTCCTCATGCCAATCCAGCACCTGGCGCAACCACGCGATCTTTTCCTCATAGGTGCTGGCCAGCTCGGTCTCCGCATCCGAGCCTTTATAACGCCAGTGTGCACACACCCCCAACTCTGCTTCTTCGTGCATTTGATTGGTGCGTATCTGTATCTCGAGAACCTTGCCCTCCGGACCGATTACCGCGGTATGCAACGAGCGATAGCCGTTTTCCTTGGGGTTGGCAATATAGTCATCGAACTCATTGGGAATATTGCGCCACAAGCCGTGCACCAGGCCCAGCGTGGCGTAACAATCCTTGATTTGTGGCACCAGTATGCGGACTGCACGAATATCGTAAACCTGGGAAAACCCGATACCCTTACGCTGCATTTTGCGCCAGATGCTGTAAATATGCTTGGCGCGACCGGCAATTTCGAACTCCAGGCCCTCTCTGTGCAAGACCTTGTTGAGCTCTTCTTTAACGCGCAGGATAAAATGGTCCCGCTCGAGGCGTTTACCGTCCAGTAATCGCGCGATCTTGCGGTAAGCGTCGGCGTAGATATAACGAAAAGACAGGTCTTCAAGTTCCCACTTTAAATGACCAATACCCAACCGATGTGCCAGCGGCGCATAGACATCAAACACCTCCTGGCCAATCTGGCGCCGGCGCTGCTCGTCTTCCTTCACGACACGAATCGCACAGGTACGCTCCGCCAGTTTTATCAGCGCGACCCGCACATCATCGACCAGGGAAATAAGCATTTTGCGGATATTGTCTTTCTGGCCATGAGCCTGGCCCAGCACGGGGCTGTCGGCCTGCAGTGGGATCTCTCCAATCGCAGCCATACGCTCGACACCAACGATCAACTCAGCTACGCCCTCACTGAATTGACGTGTTACTTCATCCAATGCAAGCCGCTGTTCCCGCACTGCCCGGTACAATATCCCGGCCAACAGGCAATCCAGGTCGACTTGTAAGTCGGCCAAAATTATTGTGATGTCCAGACCTGCCGAAAAGCAGTTCATTTCCCTGGCCCAGTCACCGGTATCAGTCCCTGGCGTGCCCTGCACACGCCGCACAAGGTGACATGCCTGCAACAGTTGATCCCGATCCTGGTCTTCCAGCTGTTGCAGCGGCAAGTGTTCCAGCCAACAGTCGAGGTCAATCGCACCGGCTGCGTCGATATGGGACTGGTGACGTACCTGGACCATGATAAGCGCCCCTTACTCTGTAGCGAACACGCCAGTGGAAAGATAGCGATCACCGCGATCACAGACAATCGCCACTATAACCGCGTTTTCCACCTCAGTGGACAATCTCAGCGCACCGGCGATCGCACCACCAGAAGAAACGCCGCAAAAGATACCTTCTTCCGCTGCCATACGGCGCATGGTCACCTCCGACTCTTGCTGGGAAATATCCAGCACACGGTCGACGCGCGACGCCTGGTATATCCTGGGCAGGTACGCTTCTGGCCAGCGCCTTATACCGGGAATGCTGGACCCTTCCAAGGGCTGCAGGCCAATGATCTGGACATCCGGATTCTGCTGTTTGAGATAGGTAGAACAGCCCATGATCGTGCCTGTGGTGCCCATGGAGCTGACCAGGTGAGTGATGGTGCCCCCGGTCTGCTGCCACAGCTCCGGACCGGTTCCCACGAGGTGGGCCCGGGGATTGTCAGGATTCCCGAACTGATCCAGCACTGTGCCCTGCCCCTGTGCCTGCATCTCCAGCGCCAGGTCCCGTGCTCTTTCCATACCCTCCTGCTGGGAAACCTCGAGCAACTCGGCGCCGTATGCGGACATGGCAAGCTTGCGTTCCAGGCTCATATGGGAGGGCATAATCAGGATAAGCCGATAACCACGAATCGCTGCAGCCATGGCCAGCGCAATCCCGGTATTACCGCTGGTAGCCTCTATGAGTGTATCTCCGGGCTTTATCTCGCCGCGCTCCTCTGCCTGGGCAATCATACTCAGGGCAGGTCTGTCCTTGAGAGAGCCGGCGGGATTAGTGCCCTCGAGTTTGGCCAGGATGGTGTTACTGGTCTCTCCCGGGAGCCGCTGTAGGCGCACCAGTGGTGTATTTCCTATGCAGGCTTCTATCGTTGGATACTGTGGCATAAATGATTACCGCTCGCCGGGAGTGTAAATTATATCGAATTAGTCGCTGTAGAGACCATGGGCAATTGCATCAATCAGGTAATATCCAGAGCGCAAAAAAACAGTCATTCATCCAGCACTGCGAAGGCGACCACATAATCAAGCTCGTCAGCAATACTCAAGGCGACACGCTGTCCTCCGCGCTGTGTGGCCACTTGCAGGGCGCCACCGGTCAACCGCACCAGGGGCGCACCCTTGTCATCGTGCTCAATCTGGATATCCTGCCAACTCACCCCTCGCCCGATTCCTGTTCCCAGGGCCTTGGCTATCGCCTCCTTGGCGGCAAAACGCTTGGCCAGCAGCCGGCCGGGTTGGCCACTGTCGCGATACTCTCGCTGCTCTCCCTCGGTCAAGATGCGCTTGACGAAGCGCTCCCCCAGACGGGAAAGAACATCGTCTATACGCTCAACCTTGAGAATATCGGTACCGATCGAGATCAAGTAGGCTCCCCTGGAATACTCCCACCATGGTGTTGCCCGCGGGGCGCGCTGGGGCCCGCTGGCCGGCCTGCGCGGAATAGTTCACGGCTGCGCAGCGGCAGTTCGCCCAGGTGTGAGGCCAGCACCTCCCGCAGCAAACGTTTCGCTGTGAAGCGCACATCTCCGCCGAATTCACCGCAGGCCATTTGTAATAAATGGCAGCCAGCATAGGCCGAAGCCACTTTATCGGTGTGTTCGCCAAGAGCCACCAGTCCATACTCCGGATCGTAGTAGTAGCGCCGGGATTCGCACACGGGCTGCCCACTGGCCCCGTCCACGTCGAAATCAAAACTGTACCCCAGCTCGTCCAGCAGCGTAATTTCAAATCGTCTTAACACGGCATCAAGGGCTACATTGTCTGCCAGTGACTGCAAGGCTGTGCCATAGGCGGCAAAGAGCCCCGGGTGCGGATCATTCTGGTGCAGCAGACGTACCATCAGCTCATTGAGATACATGGCACTGAACATGCGGTCACCGCGCAGGGGGAAAGCGACACCCGCTGCTTCAGTCATCGTTAGCGTCTTGAGTTCAGCACGGCCTGAAAATGACAACAGCAGCGGCGTGAATGGCTGCAAAAGGGCCGTTTTGCTGCCGTTACGGGATTGCCGCCTGGCGCCGCGCGCTACCAGGCTGATGCGCCCGTGCTCAGCAGTGAAAACATCCAGCAAGGCACTGGTATCCCGGTAGGGACGGCTGTGCAATATATAAGAGGGTTGCAGGTTAACGCGCATAGCGGGGCAGTGAAGCTTCAGCGATCATCGTAACCGAGGCTACGCAGGGCTCGCTCATCGTCTGACCAGCCGGATTTCACCTTGACCCATAAACGCAGCATCACTTTGTCGCCAAACAGGGTCTCCATGTCTTTGCGGGCATCGGATCCAATGGAGCGCAGGCGAGCGCCCTTCTCTCCTATCAGGATTATCTTCTGGCCTTTGCGCTCGACAAAAATCACCGCCGAGATATGCAGCACGGCATCTTCCAGAGAAAACTCCTCGATTTCCACGGTGATTGCGTAGGGCAATTCCTCGCCCAGCTGCCGCATTATTTTTTCCCGCACTATTTCCGCTGCCAGAAATCGCTGGCTGCGATCCGTAATCTGATCCTCCGGGAAAAAATGAACCGATTCAGGCAGGAACGGAAGAATCTGCTCCTCAAGCTCATCGACATTGTGTTGCCGCAGGGCTGAAACGGGAAGGATGGCGGCAAAATCGGCCTTTTGGTCCAGGGTTTGCAGGTGCGGTAGTAAATCGGCTTTGTCGTCGATGAGATCAACTTTATTGACCACCAACAGGCAGGGTCGCCCGGATTGCAGCACCTGTTGCAGCACCATCTCATCCTCCTCCGTCCACGCAGTTCGATCCACCACAAACACGACCAGGTCCACGTCCCTGATAGCGGAACTCGCAGCCCTGTTCATGTAGCGATTGATCGCCTTGGCTGCATTCATATGCAGCCCGGGAGTATCGATAAAAATTATCTGGTGATCGCCCTCAGTCTTTATCCCCAGCACCTGGTGACGCGTGGTTTGGGGCTTCCTGGAAGTAATGCTTATTTTCTGGCCAAGAAGGTGGTTCAGCAGGGTTGATTTACCGACATTGGGACGTCCCACAATGGCGACATAGCCGCAACGCCCGGGACTATCAGCTGGCATGGACTTGCAACTTTTCCAATGCCGAGCTGGCGGCGGCTTGCTCAGCCTTGCGACGGCTCGCGCCATTGCCTTCCGCCACAAGCCCCTGTTTATCCAGACGACAGGCCACATGAAAACTCTGGTCGTGATCATCTCCCTGGATATTCAGTAATTCGTATTCCGGCAAGGGGTGATTGCGTCCTTGCAGGTACTCCTGCAGACGAGTTTTGGCGTCCTTGCCCGCAGTTCCCTGCGTGAGTTGCTGCAAACGGGGGGTAAACCAGGCGAGAACGCATTCCCGGCATTTTTCAACGCCACTGTCCAGTAAAATGGCACCGACTATCGCTTCGAAGGTATCAGCCAGGATAGAGCTACGCCTGTGGCCGCCGCTCTTGCGTTCGCCCCGACCCAGCCGCAAATACTCGCCAAGTTGCAGCTCCCGCGCCACCTCCGCCAGGGTATCACCCTTGACCAGGGATGCGCGCATGCGGCTCATCTCCCCCTCCCGGGACTGGGGAAACTGTCGATACAGCGCTTCTGCAATAATGTGATTGACGATCGAGTCCCCAAGAAACTCCAGCCGCTCGTTGTTGTCGCCACCCGCACTGCGGTGGGTCAAAGCGAGAGCCAGCAGCTGCGGATCACTGAATTCATAACCCAGCGCCCGCTGCAGGTGGGCGATGTCTGCCATGGACTATTTTTTGCCGCTTTCGGAGCCATCGATTGGCTCCGGGTTGCCTACCGCAAAATGCAGGTCATCGAACTTGAGCACTGAATCTATGCGTCCGGCGACAGACTGCCTGACCTCATAACTGGCATCGATATAGGTGACGCCTTTTTTGCGATAGATTTCAATTTCCCTGGGGTCCAACTCGTAGATCTGGTTGGTATTGAATATATTTTCAATATTGCGACGAATTTTTCTTGGAGTAAGTGTTTGCGTCTCCTTCTCCATCACAATTCGAGTGATAATATCCTTCACACTGAGGTACTCAAAATAGGGTGGCGACATGCGAATCGCACACATGACGAAAAAGCCCGCCATAATGATGATCAGCAATATACCCGGAATTGAGATACCTGCTTGATAGCTGCGTGAATTCATAGCTGTTTCCTCCTGTACTGCCTTGTAATTATTCTATCCCACCAACACGACTGAAGCTCGGAATACTCAGGAAAGATTCCCAGTGCATCCAAATCGCAAATGCCTTACCCACTATATCCTTTTCCGGCACCTGACCCCAAATCCGGCTGTCGCTGCTATTGTCGCGATTGTCACCCATCATAAAATAATGCCCCGGCTTGACCACCACTGAAAAATCCTGGGCCGGGCGCATACTATCCACTTGCACCTGATGCTCGGCCGCACCAAGGGTTTCCTGTCCAACACGATAGCGAGACTTCTGGCCGGAATCACCTGCCACTGGCTGCAATGCCACTGGCTTACCATTTATAGACAACTGCTTACTGCGATAGGTCACGGTGTCACCGGGTAGACCCACTACCCGCTTGATGAAGTAGGTATCGTTCATATGTGGCGGGAAGAACACCATAACATCTCCCCGCTCGGGTTCATTAAAATCCACAACCTTGGTCCGTAAAACCGGCAAGCGGATACCATAGGTAAACTTGTTGACCAGGATGTAATCTCCCACTTGCAGTGTCGGCACCATGGAGGATGAAGGTATCTGAAAAGGCTCAACGAGAAAGGAGCGCAGTACAAAAACGACAAATAAAACCGGGAAAAATGACCTGGCGTACTCCACCAATACCGGCTCACTGGCAGTCTTGGCAACCTGCGCCTCATAGCGGGACGCATCCGAGCTACCCTCCTGCTGCCACTGGGGGAACTGGCCTTGCAAGTCATGCGCCACCCGGCGTCGACCCGGCGCCAGAAACAGCGTATCAAGCAGCCATAGCAGCCCACTGCCAAATACCAACCCTACCAGGATCAGGGGGAAATCTATTGTCATTGCGTCCACTTATCAGCCATCCACCTTGAGTACTGCGAGAAATGCGGACTGGGGAATTTCCACTCGCCCAACCTGCTTCATGCGCTTTTTTCCTGCTTTTTGCTTTTCCAGTAGTTTGCGTTTGCGGCTAACATCACCGCCATAGCACTTGGCGGTAACATTTTTGCGCAGCGCCTTCACCGTCTGCCGCGCCACGATCTTTCCGCCTACGGCTGATTGAATAGCCACATCAAACATCTGTCTTGGAATCAATTCTTTCATTTTTTCGGTCAGCACCCTGCCGCGGTGCTGCACGTGATCACGGTGAACGATAATCGCCAGTGCATCCACCCGCTCACCGTTGATAAGCACATCCAGACGAGAAAGATTGGCGGCTTCAAAGCGCTCGAAGCTGTAATCGAGTGAGGCGTAACCACGGCTCACAGACTTCAAGCGGTCAAAAAAGTCCAGCACCACCTCTGCCATCGGAATATCGTAGACCACAGACACCTGGGCGCCGAGAAATTGCATATCCTTCTGTGTACCGCGCTTATCCACGCAAAGGGTAATTACATTGCCCAGGTAGTCCTGTGGCACGAGGATATTGCAGCGTGCAATAGGCTCGCGCATTTCCTCAATCTCGCCCACATCGGGTAAAGCGGAAGGATTATCAACCTGGATAACCTCGCCATTCTTTTTCACTATCTCATAAATTACCGTGGGTGCTGTGGTAATGAGATCCAGGTCGTACTCGCGTTCCAGGCGCTCCTGGATAATCTCCATGTGCAGCAAGCCCAGAAAGCCGCAACGAAAACCAAAACCGAGCGCATCGGATGTTTCCGGTTCATAAAACAGGGAGGCGTCATTCAGTGTCAATTTCGCCAGGGCTTCCCGGAAATCCTCATAATCATCTGAGGAAATGGTGAAAATACCCGCATAAACCATTGGCTTAACGCGCTTGAAGCCCGGCAGTGCCGCAACGTCCTGATCCTTGGCATGTATCAAGGTGTCGCCCACCGGGGCACCGTGAATATCCTTGATACCGGCCACAATAAAACCTACCTCACCGGCCTGTAGTTTATCCTGCTCCACCCGCTTGGGCGTAAATATACCCACCTGGTCGACCTGGTGTGCCTTGCCAATGGATTTGGTAGCGATCTTGTCCCGTTTGCGCAGTACACCCTGCTTTACTCGCACCAGTGACACAACACCGAGATAATTATCGAACCAGGAGTCAATAATGAGTGCCTGTAACGGCGCCTCACGATCACCTTCCGGTGGCGGAATATGCTCTACAATGCACTCCAGCGCATCCTCGATGCCAAGACCAGACTTGGCACTGACCTGGCAGGCCTCAGTGGCATCAATGCCAATGATTTCCTCAATCTCCAGCTTGACCCGGTCAGGGTCTGCCTGGGGGAGGTCCATCTTGTTGAGAATAGGAAGCACTTCCAGCCCCTGCTCAATGGCAGTATAGCAATTGGCTACCGACTGGGCCTCGACTCCCTGGCCGGCATCAACCACCAGCAGAGCACCTTCACACGCGGCCAGCGAGCGCGACACCTCATAGGAAAAATCCACATGCCCTGGTGTATCGATGAAATTGAGTTGATAGACCTGCCCGTCGCGGGCTTGGTAATCCAGAGTAACGCTCTGGGCCTTGATGGTAATACCGCGCTCGCGCTCGATATCCATGGAATCGAGAACCTGCGAATCCATCTCCCGCTCGCTCAGGCCCCCACAGTGCTGGATAAAACGGTCAGCCAGGGTGGACTTGCCATGATCGATATGCGCGATGATGGAAAAGTTGCGGATGTGTCGGAGATCACTCACTCAATTCAGGCCCGTTGTACTCCTGCCAGTCAGCCAGGCACAACGCCTGACCATACCGCCAAAAAACGCGCGATTGTACCCCAACGGGGATGTGACCGCCACGCCGGGCAGGGACAATGGCGGCATTGGGCAAGCCCATCCCCTGGCTGAGTTTACTGCGGTAGTTTGAGACCGATAAACAGGGGAGAACCACGGCGGATCAAGCGCAGTGGCACCGAACCCCCACCCTTGAGTTTATCCACTGCTCCGTCGAAAGCCGCAGCGGATTTAATCGGGGTAGTATCAATCAATGTGATCACGTCTCCCACCCTGATACCCGCCTCTGCGGCCACTGAGCCGGGAATGACCTCTCGCACCACAACACCGCCATTAATTCCGAAACGCTCCAGGTTTTCTGCGTTCACATCCTCGACCACAAGGCCCATGCGACCTCCGCGCCCTTCATCAACACTGCCCGCAGCCAGGGTGTAACTGTCATTGGCATCAAGCCCGCCAACCTCAACCTTGATCGTCTTGCGCTTTTTGTTGCGCACAATTTCTACCGGTACAGAAGTGCCCGGGGCGATAAGACCAACCACATGGGGAAGATCCGCAGAGGTGGGAATATCCTTACCGTCGAAGGTGACAATAACGTCGCCCGTGCGCAAGCCAGCCTTGCCAGCCGGGCTCTCATCCGAAACCTCAGCGATCAGTGCACCGCGCGGGCGTTGCAGGCCAAAGGAATCAGCCAGGTTTTTGTCCACATCCTGGATACTCACACCCAGCCAGCCCCGGGTCACCCTGCCATCTGCCTTGAGTTGGGCAACCACATTACGCACCACCGATGCGGGAATAGCGAATGACAGGCCTATAGAGCCGCCACTGCGGGTAAAAATCTGTGAATTGACCCCCACTACTTCACCCTCAAGATTGAATAGCGGCCCGCCCGAATTACCCGGGTTGATCGCCACATCCGTCTGGATAAAGGGCACATAATTTTCATTGCGTTCAGTAGGAAGACTGCGCCCCTTGGCGCTGACAATGCCCGCTGTTACCGAATAGTCCAGGCCAAATGGGGAACCGATGGCCAACACCCACTCGCCGACCCCGAGATCGTCATGGGACGCCAACTTCAGGACCGGCAAACCCTTGCCCTCTACCCGCAGCAAAGCCAGGTCGGAACGTGGGTCAGTGCCGATGACCTGGGCATCAAACTCCCGGCGGTCGTTCATCCTTACCAGCACACTGTCGGCGCCCTCTACCACGTGGTTATTGGTCAGGATATAACCATCACTTGAAATGATAAACCCGGAACCCATACCCATCCTCTGGTCCTGTGAGGGTGGAGCTCCCCTGAATTCAAAGAACCTGCGCAGGTACTCCGGCATCTCATCCGGCCCGGGCTGTCCGGCACTTGCTCTCTTGGCACTCTGCTCGACAATGATTTTCACCACCGCCGGGGAATTCTTCTTAACAATCTCCTGAAAGTCGGGCAGTTCCGCTGCCACCACCAGGCTGGCAACAAACAACCCCAGGAATAAAACTATCGATTGGGTAAATCGCATCATGGTTTTCATACTCTCTTTCCAGTGCAAACAATAAGGTTAGAAACTAGCGGGAGGAATCAGACAATCTGGAAGGGTTCCGCAGTGGGCTGAATCACCTTGAGGAGAACCGGCTGAAAGCCGGGGTCGTGGCGGTGTGTAAGCCCGTGCCAGCGCACCAGGCCAAAACCCACGGCCAGGCCACCAAGGGCACCCAGGGCCGCAGCCATGTCTTGCTGGTCCGGTATAATTCCTGCGAGGCCGACCGCACCCGTCATCATGCACACCAGGGGCAACACATAGGCGATGAGAGAGCCTCGCAAAATGACTTCCTCGGGAATACTGATAAGTACCTCGTCATCGACACTGCAGGTAGTGGTGGCCACTGCTCCGGGCAACACCCGGATATAACTGCGCTTGCCGTCAGTGACGCTATTGATCAAGCCGTGACCACAGCCCTTCTGGGCAGCACAGCTGCCACAGGTAGTGCGGCGAATAGTCTCCACCCAGAGTGCTTCAGCTTCCACCGCTACTACTCTTCCGACTTCAGTCAACATTTCACTGTATCCAGCCCACTGAGTCGGCCACCATACGGGCGGTATTGACCGGCACCTCGCCGATAACGGTTACCAGTACAGGCTGGTCAGTCAGGCGCATACCGCGTGTGTAGGAGGTAGTGCCGCCGTTGCGTACCAGGCCCTCGCCGGGCCGAATTTCTCGCTCCAGGTCCTCCAGGAATACAGAGAACACGGCCAAACCATCGGTGTAAGTGCGGCGCCTGCTTTTTTCACTGGGCGAATCGGTGGCAGCGAATCCGCGGGGCACCCAGCTAACGGCCCACGCCCTGCCCAGCGACCGGTTTATGGAGGGGCTGGACGGGTGTGGATGCTCTGCCTCATGAATAATATCGACCTCGGTAGTCCCGGGTAATTGCCCTGAATACGACAGATTGGCAAACTGGAACTTCTCGAGAACCTTACTCCCGCGGCCAATCATCTCGGTTTTAAGCAATAAACCCGTTTCCCGGTCCAGCGACATGGCGTAACCAAAACGGTACATATCACGGGGCTCGATTCGAATGCGCACCGATCTGCGTCCAGCAATTCGCTCGCCATCAGCGACACTGAAGCGGTAATGTTCGGCGATCCCACAGCGCCCCGCCTGCAAGTCCTCTGCCACGAGCAGCAACTGATGTCCAGGGTGCATACAATCCAGTGGATGGGATCCACGTTTTATCTGTGCACCCTGCCCTGTTAGCTGGGTAAGGCTCTCTGCGCTGGTGCCACCATCAACCAGGTGGGACACCTGCATCACTTGCATATCATCCCCACGCTGCAGGGTCACGACGCCATGGTAGCTTACCTGGTGAATACTTCGGGACATTTTATCCAACCAGGACAGGGCTGCGGTATCTGCATCCGGGCAGGCAATTGACTGAGCGCTGGTGCTTAGCGGCAGGAGTAATACAAGAAAGCCTGAAAGCAGCGACAGTTTGCTAAATAAACGACTCAACACGTAGCGTTACTCTATTCCTTTATCCGGGGTACACGGGCGAAGGGGATCAGGCCCTGGGGCGAATTCAGTGCTGCATGTTCTGCGTGCTCCTGCATGTAGCGGCCCATACGCTGCCGCGCGAGTTCCTGGTATGCCCTGCGGGTGGCGGGCTGCAACACAGGAATCGACTGGGTACCGAAGCTGGCCTGAACCGTATTCGCTCCCAGGCTATTCACCAAGCCAACGGGTGAGGCACTGGCTGCGACTGTCTGGTCTCCGCCGTGGGCTCCCACTGCGCCAACCTGGGCCAACTGTTGCCCACCGATAACCACTGTAGCGGCCACTGACGCGGCTACTGCAAAGCTGGTCAATGGGCGCAGCACGCGCTGCCTGAAACCGGATTCGGTGCCCGTGGCATCGAGGGATATTCCGGCCCCAATAGCTGCCTGCACTTGTTTTGATATATCGCGATCAATATGTGCCAGAGGCTGGCCGGTTGCGGCATCCCCCGCCAAGTGATATCGCGTCCAGGCCTGGCGCAGTTCGTCATCGCTACCGATGCTGGCGAGCACCCGCTCCAACTCAAGCTCGTTGGCTTCATCATCCATAAGCGCAGACAGGGATTCACGCATTCTTTCACTCATTGTTCACTACCTTTGCAAAATTTTTCACATTCTCTACTGTTAACCGGTACTGCATGCCTGTGTCGGCTATCCGGGGCGGAACACTTCCTCAAGCCTCGCCGTCCAATTGCTGCGTGACCTGTTTATCGATGGCATCACGAGCCCGAAATATCCGGGAACGAACCGTACCTACCGGACAATCCATTATTTCGGCGATATCCTCATAACTGAGACCGTCAAATTCACGTAAAGTTACAGCCGTGCGTAAATCGTCGGGCAAATCACTTATCGCGGCTTCAACCACCGCCTTTAGCTCAGCGCCGAACAGGGCATTCTCAGGATTCTCAATATCACGTAGCGCCCCGCCAGCCTCATAGTATTCTGCGTCTTCGATTTCCACGTCTTTACCCGGCGGCCTCCGGGAGCGCGATACCAGGTGATTTTTAGCCGTGTTGATCGCAATGCGATACAACCAGGTGTAAAAAGCGCTATCTCCACGAAACCGGGGAAGGGCCTTGTAGGCTTTGATAAATGCTTCCTGGGCCACGTCCTGCACTTCATCGGCATCGCGCACGTAGCGGCTTATCAGGCCAAATATCTTGTGCTGATACTTCAACACCAACATATCAAATGCCCTTGAGTCGCCTTTTTGTACCCTGGCGACGAGTTGCTGGTCCGTCTCTGCGGCAGTCACGTCCGGTTCCCCTCCCTAACCCCTGACATCACTGTCCTGGACAAAACAAGCCACTGCAGCTATGGACAAATTTTGTACAGCCTGATCCGTGTCGTTTTGCATACGACGACGGCTAAGACGGGGCACAGTGCATAAAGTTCCCCAAGGTATTGTTTTCGTATTTCCCACGAGCTCGTATATACTCCCCTGACACTTGGTAAGCTGAAGCTAAGCCTTTGAGCATCATCATATATTTCACCATCGCCGGCAGCAAGCACTGACCCTTATGGCCACCCGTCACCAGCACGATGTCCTCGTTATCGGCAGTGGGGCCGCAGGCCTCAGTCTGGCCCTGCATCTCCCCAGTCACTACCGTGTCGCCCTGTTGTCCAAAGCCGACCTCAACCAGGGTTCGACTTACTGGGCCCAGGGCGGTATGGCCGCCGTATTGCACAACCGGGATACAGTGGATTCCCATGTTGCCGACACTCTGGCGGCAGGCGCCGGCCTGTGCCGCAGAGACGCGGTGGAGTTTACTGTCAGCAACAGCCGACGCTGCGTGGAGTGGCTGGTAGAACAGGGGGTCGATTTTGACCTCAGGGATGATGCCAGTAACCAACAGGGGCAGGAATTTCATCTTACCATGGAAGGAGGTCACAGCCACCGGCGGATCATACATGCAGCCGATCGCACCGGTCGCGCTATCTCGGAAGTTCTCAGCGAACGCGCCCTGGCAGCTGACAATATAGAAGTTTTCACCCACCGCACTGCGGTGGACCTGGTGGTAAACGACGGACGCTGCCAGGGAGCCTATATACTCGACCAACAAAGCGACCATGTGGACCTGTTCCAGGCCCCTGCGGTGGTTCTGGCGACAGGCGGAGCCAGCAAGGCTTACCTGTATACCAGTAACCCTGACGGCGCCAGTGGCGATGGGGTCGCCATGGCATGGCGTGCCGGTTGCCGGGTGGCGAACATGGAATTCAACCAGTTTCACCCCACCTGCCTGTACCATCCCCGGGCGAAATCGTTCCTTATCACCGAAGCAATCCGCGGCGAGGGCGGCAAGCTATTGCTGCCTGACGGGCAGCGTTTCATGCAGAACTTCGATGAGCGTGGAGAATTGGCCCCCAGGGACATAGTAGCCCGGGCTATTGACCACGAGATGAAGCGACTGGGAGCCGATTGTGTCTTCCTGGATATTTCGCACCAATCCAGGGATTTCCTGCACAGCCACTTCCCCACTGTGATGTCTCGCTGTGATGAATTTGGCATAGATATCAGTGCCGAGCCGATCCCTGTGGTACCAGCCGCCCACTACACCTGTGGCGGTATTGTGGTGGACACTCACAGCCTCACCGATGTCGCAGGGCTTTACGCGGTTGGAGAAGCCTCCTGCACCGGCCTCCACGGGGCCAATCGAATGGCCAGTAACTCATTACTGGAGTGTATTGTCTTCGCCGAATCCGCAGCCAAACATATCACCGACACCCTTGAGCACGCACCCCCTCCTGCCAAGGCAGCCGCCTGGGACGAAAGCCAGGTCACCGATTCCGACGAGGACGTTGTGATCTCTCACAACTGGGACGAATTGCGCCGCTTCATGTGGGATTATGTCGGCATTGTGCGCACTAACAAACGCCTGCAGCGAGCCCTGCACCGGGTGCAGTTACTACAGGCTGAAATCGCTGAGTATTATGGCAACTACAAGGTTGGCAATGACCTGCTGGAGCTACGCAATCTCGCCATGGTGGCGCAGCTGATGATCGAGTGTGCCATTTCCCGCAAAGAGAGTCGCGGACTGCACTACACCCTGGACTACCCGCAACTACTACCTGAAGCCAGGGACACTATACTGCGACCGGACAATTCACCCTTATAAGCCAGCCGCTGGCGCGCTTGCCGGCAACAGCTCAGCGTGGGAATCCGGGCTCTGACTGACCTACCCCAAGATTAAGTCGTGCTCGCAACTGTCGCCAAGGCTCCGCGGGCACACTGTCCAGGAAAATCCACAGGTAATCCTTGCGCCCTTCCGACAGCACACTAAAAGGAAGGTAAATCACCCAGGGCAGGACGGTACTGCGCGCTCCCGGAATAATCACCCGCAGTTGGTGCGCGCGCTCTAATGTCCAGACGCCTTGCCGCCAGCACAGCTCAACGACGCTCGAGGCAGGGCAGCGCAGGCGCCATAGTAAAAAAGTCGCTAGCGGCAACAGTGGCAGGCAGAGGTAGGTATAGCCGTCACGATGTAGCAGGAACAGGGCATAGCAGGTAGTCAAACAGAGCGCCAGGTAAAGCGCATGGCGTGAACGGGACTTACCGATCCGCAGGCGCAGTTCGGGTGAACTCGAGTATCTGGCTGACAATCTCCACTAACTCCTCTTCCTCGGGCTGCCCTCGCTGCAGCAGCCAGGCAAACAGGTCCTGGTCCTCGCACTCCATCAACCGCGCAAAGCGCTTACGGTCGGCATCGCCCAGTTGTTCATAGCGAACGCTCACGAATGGCTCCAGCACGAGATCCAGCTCCAACATTCCGCGTCGGGCGGCCCAGCGCATACGATTACTCTCTTCCCTGGATATCATGCCAGTCAATTGTTCCCAGTGGTTCATCAATAGGCGTCATTATATCCTCATTTTCCAGCCGCGCGCTGGCCAAGCGCAACAATTACTGACAGCGACACACACAGCGCCTATTATGAGCTCCCTGACGATCGAGGTGATGACGCTTGAACTGCTATTACTGTGCCCTGGAGCAAGAATCCCTGCTACACATCAGCGGGCCGGATTCACTGGCATTCCTGCAGGGGCAAACCACCTGTGATACGCGCGAAGTAGATTCCGGGCAGGCCCGTCCTGGCGTGTACTGCACGCCACAGGGGCGAGTCGTCTGCGACTTCCTGCTAAGCCAGCTGGGGCCGGACCACTTCGCCCTGCGCCTGCGACACGATATCCGCGCCGCAAGCAAGGCTGTCTTCGGCAAATATATTATCTTTTCCAAAGCAGAACTCGATGATGAGCGCGATGACTGGCGCCCCTTCGCCTTCTGGGGGCTGCAGGCAGGCGCTGCGCTAGCAACTATTTTCGACAGCGTGCCCAGTGGGCGCTTTGGATGCAGCAGCGGCGAAGATTTTGTCCTGGTGCAGATGGACGAGCAGGGCCAACAGTTTGAGGGCTACCTGAACCTGGCGGCAAGTCCTGACCTACCGGGCAAGATAGCGCAGACTCTGGAGCCCTTGGCTGAGAGTGAATGGCAGGCCGGGCAGATTGCCAGCGGAGACGCGCGCATCGAGGCCTCTACCATGGAAGAATTTGTACCGCAGACGCTGAATTACGACCTTACCGGCCATATCAGTTTCAGCAAGGGGTGCTACACGGGACAGGAAGTCGTAGCGCGCCTGCACTATCGCGGCACGCCCAAACGGCGCACCTACCTGGGGGAACTTCCCGCAGGAACAAGCTGTAGTGCAGGCACAGCAGTGTACAGCGCTGGAAAAACGCAAAGCGTGGGCAACATTGTCAATGCCGTCACTGCGCAGGGTGGAGCGCGAGTACTGGTGGCGGCCACCGCAGCCGGCACCGCTGCTGGCCTGCACCTGGATTCGCCCGAGGGACCTTTACTCACTCTGGCAGAGCTACCCTACTCCCTGACTACTGACTAGCCTCGCCAGCAGTTTCAGGCAGGCGCCAGTCAATCGGGGTAAGCCCTTTTCCTTCCAGGTAATCATTGGCGGCGACAAAATGTCCACAGCCAAAAAAACCGCGATGGGCACTGAGGGGCGACGGGTGAGGAGCCTTGAGGATGCAGTGACGTGACCCATCAATGATAGCGCCCTTGCGCTGGGCATAAGCCCCCCAAAGCATGAAGACCACCCCCTCTCTCTCCCTGTTGATCACGTCAATTACCCTGTCGGTAAACTCCTCCCAGCCCTTGCCCCGATGGGAGGCCGCCTGTGCGCATTCGACCGACAACACGCTATTAAGCAGGAGCACACCCTGGTCAGCCCAGGCGGTCAGGTGTCCGTGAGCGGGTATCGGGAGCCCAAGTTCCGCGTGGATCTCCTTGTAGATGTTCTTTAGCGATGGCGGCACCGCGATACCCGGGGGCACGGAAAAGCACAATCCATGGGCCTGGCCCTGGCCGTGATAAGGATCCTGTCCGAGAATCACCACCTTCACCTTTTCCAGAGGGGTAAGGCTGAAGGCATGAAAAAACTCTTCGCCAGCGGGGAAAACGCGCTTACCCGCCGTTTTTTCAGCCATCAGGAAAGCGCGTAACTGCTGCATATACGGTTTTTCGAACTCCGGCGCCAGCCGCTCCAGCCAACTGGACTCCAGGTTAATGCTGCGCTCAGGCATGGGGAAGAAGCAGGATCAATTACAGGCGGCCATCAATACGACATGTTCATACAGCGAACTGTCCGGCGGTAGCTGCAGCAACTCCACCGGGATCGACTCTATGGCACTGCCCTCTATGCCGTTGACGAGACGCTTGCTACGCTGCAGTTTACCCGCTGTGGCACCACGCACTTCAACCAGCGGGGCGGCGTTGAAAGCTGCTCGTTGACGCTCAAAAGGTGCGTCGCCATAGAGTGTCGTGCGCATTCGCGGCCGGCGCCCGACCTCGAGGATGTTGTCTTCCATACTGCGCGGCGACCATTCCTGACCATGCCCAGAGCCTGCAGCTCGAGTAATACTCTCATTCATCAGGGAGCCACCGAGGTCGTTAACGCCCGCGTTGAGACAGGCAGCTACTCCCGCCTTACCCATTTTCACCCAGGAGGCCTGGATGTTATCGATCAGCCCATGAAACACCAGGCGGGCCACCGCGTGCATCAACAGGGCTTCCCGGAAAGTGGGTCCACGTCGAGCCTTGCCCTTGAGATACATCGGCGCTTCCATGTGCACAAAAGGCAAAGGCACAAACTCGGTAAAACCACCGGTACGCTGCTGCAGGTCCCTGATACTCAGGAGGTGACTGGCCCAGTGGCGGGGCTGGTCGATGTGTCCATACATGATAGTGGCCGTACTGCGCAGTCCTTGCGCGTGGGCGGTTTCCATAACCTGCAGCCATTGCTGGCTATTGATTTTGTCCGCGCACAGGTCGGCGCGTACTTCATCGTGCAGTATTTCCGCTGCGGTTCCTGGCAGGGTATTGAGCCCGGCCTGTTTTAACTGCGCTATATAAGTATGCAAATCCACACCCAGCGTGGCCGCTCCCTGCCACACTTCCAACGGGGAAAATGCGTGTATATGCATATCGGGGGCAGCGCTGCGTACGGTTTCAACTATATCCAGGTAGGTCTGTCCGGTGTAGTCCGGGTGAATTCCACCCTGCATACAGACTTCAGTGGCGCCCCTCTTCCAGGCCTCAACACAGCGTCCTGCGATATCCTCCCCACTGATGTCATAGGGCCTGCCGCGTAGATTCTCGCTTTGCTTGCCCTTGGAAAAGGCACAGAATTGGCATTTGAAGTAGCAAACATTGGTGTAGTTGATGTTGCGGTTAACGACATAGCTGACTGTATCGCCATTCGCCTGCTGCCGCGCACCATTGGCCTGCTGTGCGATATAGGAAAAATCATCGCCGCGACTGTTAAACAGGCGAGTCACATCGCCCTCACTCAATGCGCCGGTCCGCCAGCATCGCTCTACAATGTCGCGCACATCCGTCGAAACCTTATCGACGCTGACCTCAGCGTTTAACAACCGGGCCTCTATGGCAGGCATCTCCTGCTCGCCGCCCGGAACCCAATTGTCACGCCGAGCGAACCCTGCAGCATCCGCTAATTTTAATACGGCGGGCTTGACTGCCTCATCCAGCCATCGCTCGCCCCTGGCGGCATAGGCAGGGTAAATTGTCAGGCGTTGTTCGAGAAATTTACCCGCCGCCGCTGTCTCGCTGGCGAGCCGGTCAAGATGCGGCCAGGGTGCTTCCGGATTGACATGATCAGGCGTCAGGGGAGACACCCCGCCCCAGTCATTGATACCCGCGGCAACCAATTGTGGCAGCACACCCGGGCTCAGGTTGGGTGGTGCCTGGATATTCATAGAGGGCCCGAATATCAGGCGAGAGACAGCAATGGTCCACAATAATTCCTTCAGGTCCGGCTCAGGCGCTGCGGCCATCAGGGTCCCTGGCTTGGCGCGAAAGTTCTGCACGATCACTTCCTGCAGATGACCGTGGCGGCTGTGCACATCGCGCAGAGCCAGCAGGGACGCAATTCTTTCGCGGCGGCTTTCACCGATGCCAATAAGAATACCCGAGGTAAATGGCACCGCTGCCGCACCCGCCAGCTCCAGGGTCTCAAGACGCCTGACAGGATCCTTAT